>JACKQG010000055.1_pt3 | contig 41226 bp, 34 predicted proteins | sample 8237621 | NCBI WGS metagenome assembly JACKQG01 (sample SAMN15677084, study PRJNA649215) | marine metagenome | biome: marine; feature: Black Sea; material: saline water; isolation source: suspended particulate matter (SPM) from the Black Sea western gyre | collected 2013-06-09/2013-06-10 | depth... | reverse complement strand
CGAGAACGTCGAGTTCGGGAAGGACATATGTGGAAAACGGATCCTCATCGAGCACGGCAGGCGAACCTAGCGACATGGGCACACCGTGGGGAACCCGCGGGGCGCCGCCCGTATTCCCGGATCGCGTAGGCGCCGTTTCCCGATCGATTGTCGGAATGCGCGGCACGTGACAGGGGTTCCATTCGCAACTGCGGCCCCACAGACACATTCGATTGCCGCAACAGGAGGATCACCATGGTTGAGTTCGATCTTGGAGGGGCCCTGGTCAGCGGCTTCGTGGCGACCGTCGCCATGTCGTCGATGATGGCCATGGCCCGGATGGCGGGGATGACCCGGATGCCGGCGATGCCGCTGGTTCTGGGTTCGATGTTCACCGGCGACCGGCAACGGGCGGTTCAGATCGGCCTGCTCGGCCACTACCTGATGATGGGCACTGCGGCGTTCGGGGCGATCTACGCGCTCCGGTACGCAGCACTCGACATCGACACCTGGTCGGCAGGGCTCGCTATCGGCGCAATCCACGGAGCGGTGGTCGGTGCCGTAGTGCTTCCGATGATGGGCAGGATCCATCCCCGGCTCCGGATTCGCTCCGGCCGGGACACGGTCACGGACGAGGGTGGCGTGCTGTTGATCACGGCTCCGGGCTTCTTCGGACGGGCATGGGGCGCCATGACCCCGATGGGGATCGTCGTAGGCCATGCCCTCTACGGCCTTGTCTCCGTGCTCGTCTACACGGCCTTGGCCTGAGCCGGGCAGCGCAGGTCCCGCCGATTGGAGATGGTTCAGCGAGGAGGATGCGAATGAGCCGGGGCTCCGACCGACCGGCGTTCAGGGACGCGGTCACCTGACCCCTCGATGTCTATCGAGAGGTCAGATGTTGTTGGTCGCGCTCCGGTCGTCGGAGCCCCGGCGGTCGACACCCGGTGGGCGGCCGGCAGCGGGGGAGCAGTTGGCCCCCTGCCGAGCGTCGACATACCCGGACCGGAGGTGGCTGGTTTCCGTCCGGGTGGTTGTCCCGAAGCCATGCCGCGGCCCGGGTGGATTCGTGCGTGTACAGCGCAGCGGGTCGAGGTCACTTGCGTAGCGACTCGAGAATCGGGTTCGGCGCCTCCCAGGCGTCGAGGATCGCCTTGGTGAGCGAATGGCCGGTGACCGGTGCGTAGGCGAGGTGGACGCCACGCAGGACATCCTGGTAGCGGAAGGACTGGGGCTTCGCCAACTCGACCACGATCGGTGTCTTCGGGTTCAGCCGCTTCAGTGCCTTGAGGATGTCCCGGTTGCGTTCGTCTGCCAGGCGGAACGAGAAGAAGATCACGTCGGCCCGTTCGGCAGCGTCGCATCCCTGGCCCATCACCAGCGGGCACCGGGCGCTCCCCTGGTCCTCCGGTCCCCCGCAGCCGACCGCCTCGAACCCGGCATCGCGGAGCAGGTTCACATACGAGGACCGGATGGCGCCGTCCTGTTCCTCGACGAGCACGCGCGGCCTGTGCACGGTGGAGAACTCAGGTGGCTCGATGTCCGTAGGGCGTCGTCGCAGTCTCATCAACTGGAGGATCGGCCGGGAACACAGTCGGGGGACAGGGTAGAAGGTCCCGACTTGGTCGTGTGCAACCTCACCCGACCACCAGTTCGCCGGACATTCCTGAGTCCCGATGCCCCGGGATCGTGCAGTAGAACGTGTAGCGGCCCGGTTCGAGAGTGACCTCGACAAGGTCCTCCTCGCCGGGGAGGACCTTGAGGTGCACGCCATCGACGCCTGAGATGACCAGGTCGTGGTAGACGGCACCCTCGTTGCGCAGGACCAGCTCGACCTCGGTCCCGGACTCGACCCTCGCCGGCGTGAAGCGGAACTCGGTGGCGACGATCGCACCCTCGGTCAAGGGGCCGGGTTCGTTCGAACCGTCCGTTCCAGCGGCTTTGAGGAACACGAGGATCGCCAGACCCACCACCAGAACCGTGCCGAACGCGACCACCCCGGTTCCGGCGGCGAACATCCAGTCAAACGGGCTGCTGCCATGTCGGGCCCGACGACGTTGTGCTGCGCGATTTTGGTTACCCATGCCAAGGAGCGTAGGGAATCGACCCGATGCCCCGAAGGGACCTTGGTCCCCGATCCGTGCACAACGGGACCTAAGGCCCTGCTCTCCCGCTCAGTTCATTCCTACGGTTGCCTCTGTCCAGCAAGGCTCAATCGGATTGAAGGCATCATGTCCCTGACACGTCGTGAGTTCGTTTTCCTGGGTGCGGCAGGTGGCGCTGCGGCTGCGGCAGGTGTGATCCTGCCGGTCGGCCTGTCCTGGGACAGGGACGAAGACGGTGAGGTCACTGCGCTTGTCCTGCAATACCCGGAGGTCGTCGTCGGCAGCTACCTGGAGTTGGAGATCGGAACACCATCTACCTTCGAGTATCCCGCCCCCGGGCAACCCAACGTCCTTGCAAGGCTGGGCATGCCGGCCGAGCACGGCATCGGACCCGAAGAAGACCTCGTGGCCTTTTCGAGTCTTTGCACCCATATGGGGTGCCCGGTCACCGAGTTTCAAAGTGACGAGGGCGTCCTCGGGCCCTGTCCCTGCCATTTCACGTCGTTCGATCTGGCCCACGACGGACAGCCGGCGATCGGACAGGCCACACAGAGGTTGCCGAGGGTCCTTCTGAGGCTCGACGGCGACGAGATCGTCGCCACCGGCCTAAGGCGCCATGTCTACGGGTACGCCGACAACCTTCAGGGCGTCGGCGTCGAACTGCTCCAGAGCTCCTGAGAGGTTCCACCATGACGACCCCCACGACGACTGTCCCGATCCCTCCGGTCGGAGCGGTCGAGCACACCACCTGTTGTGAGTACTGCCCGGTTGCCTGCGGTTACCGGGTCTACACGTGGCCCCTCGGAACCAGCGGAGGCATGACCGCAGCCGAGAACGCCCTGGGGCGCGACCTCCCGCTCGGGCCACTTGCAGGTGGGTGGATCTCGGAGAACATGCATACGGTCGTCGAAGTCGGAGGCGAGCGTCAGAACTGTGTCGTCCTGCCCGACCCTGATGCGGATGTCGTCAACGTCGCCGGTTCGCACTCGGTGCGCGGTGGGGCTTTGGCACAGAAGCTCTTCAGAGTCGATGGTCCGACTGCAGACCGTCTGTTGACCCCGCAACTCCGGGTGAACGGCAATCTGGTGCCGATCCCATGGGACACAGCGCTGGATCTCGTCGCCCGACTCTCACTCACCACCATCGAGCGCTACGGCGAGCTCGCCTGGGGCATGAAGTGCTACTCGTACGAGTTTCTCGAAAACACCTATGCCGCAACGAAACTGGCCCTGGCGAGCATCGGAACCCCCAACTACTCGCCGCACCATGCCCCGGCCGAGGGCGACGACGTTCCGGGTCTCAGCGATGCGGGGATCGATGCCTTCTCCGCAGCGTTCGTCGACGACCGTGCCGCAGAGGTCCTGTTCATCGCCGGATCCGACCCCTATGAGACCAAGTCGGTTCGGTTCACGGACTGGCAGGTGGCTGGAGGCGCCAAGATCGTCTATGTCGACCCGCGCCGCACCTTCACTGCGGACTATGCCGAACGGGGGGGAGGTCTCCACCTCCAGTTGCGTCCCGGAACCGACACCTGCCTCTACAACGCCCTGGTCCTGCTCATATTGGAAAACGGATGGGAGGACCGGGAGTTCGTGGAGTCTCTGGCGACACGGGCCGAACTCGACGCCGAGTCCAAGTGGCGCCGGGTCGAATACGGCAGGACGCGAGATGAGCTCCTCGGGTACCTGCGCAGCGATGCCGACTTCACGCCCGAGGGCGCCGAGAAGGTGTCCGGGGTGCCGGCCTCGAAGATCCGGCAGGCAGCCGAACTGCTCAGCGGAGGGGCGGGACCGCAGCCGCTCACATCGGTGCTGTTCGAAAAGGGCGTCTACTGGACCCACAACTACGAAAACACCGCTGCCATAGCGAACCTGGGGATAGTCCTCGGCGCATCCGGCCGTGAGGGACGGGCGACGTCCCGCATGGGTGGGCACCAGAGGGGTGGGCAGAAGGCGGCTTCCTATCCCCTTGACAAGTCGCCGCACTCAGTCGACGGGCACCCGGTGGAGATGGACACCGAGCGCTGGTTGGTGGAGGGCAATACGCGCTTCCGGTGGGTGGTCGGAACCAACTGGATCTCGGCCATGGCCGGTACCGGCAACCTGCGACGGCGCGTCCACGAGTTGACGCACATGGGTCCTCAGGTCACCTCGACGGACCCGGCGACAGCTCTGGCGCAGTTGACGGCCCGTATGGACGCCGGCGGCATGGTGCTCGTACATCAGGAGATCTACGCCAACGAGAGCACCGCGTTCGCTGACATCGTCCTCCCGGCGGCCACCTGGGGTGAGGAGGACTTCACCCGGGCGAACGCCGAACGTCGCCTGCGGCTCTATCAGGGCTTCATGGACGCCCCCGGTGAGTCTCGACCCGACTGGCAGATTTTTGCCGAGGTCGGTCAACGGATGGGCTTCGACGGGTTCGACTGGGCGGACAGCAACGCCGTGTTCGAGGAATCGGCGAAGCGATCCAGCGGCAGCCGCAAGGACTACTCGGCTCTTGTCGAGTTGGCGCAGGCGCAGGGGCGTCGGGCCCATGACTTCCTGGGCGACCTGGGCACGACAGGTCTGCAGGCACCACTCCGGATCGAGGGCGGTGAGCTCATCGAAACCGTGCGGCTCCACGAGGACCTTCGCTTCAAGAGCGGGTCCGGAAAGGCGAACTTCGTGATGCCCGACTGGAGTCGTGTACGGGACCGAAACGAGGTTCTGTCCCCACGTACGGACAAGGGAGAGGTCTGGGTTCTCAATGGACGGGTCAATGCCCTCTGGAACAACCTGTCCGACTTCAGCCGCCGTCCCCTTGCGGCCGAGCGCTGGCCGATGAACCCGTTGGAGGTGAACCCGGCTGATGCGCTGGACTGGGGACTCGAGGCTGGCGACCTCGTCTCTGTCGAGTGCGATGACGTGCTCGACCAGATCGGTGGCACAGGTCCCGGAGGGTTCACGGCGGTCGTGTATCCGACCGACATCGTGCCTCGGGGCGTCACCTACACCTATTTCCTGTTTCCCGGCTCGGCGGCCAACAACGTGACCCCAGCCGATACGAGCCTCCAGCCGTTGAGCCTTCGCTATCCGTTCAAGTTGGGGCGGGGGCGTCTACGGCGCCTGGGCGTATCCGGAGCCGTTGCGGGGATGTCGTTCGCCAGTCGAAACCGAGCACCGGGAGGTGTGACAGACCATGACCATGCAACAGACCATGACCAGTAGCCGAAGCGAATCGAGGTTCCTTGACGAAGATGAGTCCGCTCTGGTCCGGACGGTGGTGATCTCGGCACTCGCCGGCTTCGTGGTCGTGGCTGTCGGGATCGGCCTGGTGTACGGACTCCTCGCCCCGGGACACGACTGGGAGTCCTCGGCAGCGGTCGGTGTGCTGGTCGCATTCTGGATGGCAGCCCTCGTCGGTGGGGTCGCAGGGAACGGCATCCACGAGGCACGCAGGGAACGCCGTGGTGGGTGAACCCCTGGAACCCGTGTTCACCGGGGCATTCAGACTGATCCATGTGGTAGACCGCGGTCATGGCTGACAGCATCCGGGTGTTCATTCTCGACGACCACGAGATCGTCCGGCAGGGCCTGGTGGCGGTCATCGGCGCCGAACCCGACCTGATGGTCGTCGGTCAGGCTGCGACCGCCCAGCGGACCCTTGAGGTAGTCGAAGAGGTGTCACCCGACGTGGCGGTGCTCGATGTCCGACTCGGAGAGGGGTCCGGGGTCGAGGTCTGCCGCGACATCCGATCCGCCTACCCGGATGTGCGGTGCCTGATGCTCACCTCGTTTGAGGACGACCAGGCGCTGGTCGAGGCAAGCCTGGCCGGCGCTGCCGGCTATGTTCTGAAAAAGGCGGTCGGAGGTGAGTTGCTTGAGGCGATCCGCCACGTGGCATCCGGACGACAGCTCCTCGACCGGGCGACGGTACGACTTGCCCTCCGGCGGCTGCGCGAGTCCGGCGAGGCCACGGTCGGGGAGCTCCCGGAACAGGAGCGACGGGTATTCGACCTGATAGGGGAGGGTCTCTCCAACCGTGAGATCGCCGAGCAGATGTTCCTGGCCGAGAAGACCATCAAGAACTACGTCACGAACCTGTTGCGCAGGCTGGGAATGCAGCGACGGACCGAGGCTGCCGCGTTTGCCGCCCGGCTCGACGAGAGGCGAAACGGCTGAACGTCAGGAGCCCTCCGGTTCCGGGTCGGCTACGACCGGAACGATCCATTCGAGGGCCGTGCCACCGGTCGGGGCCGTGTAGGCGTTGAAACGTCCCTGCCGCTGTAGCGCACGTGTGGCCAGGTTGGCGAGACCGCTGTGGCGGGTGCTCCCGGCCGGGAGCCCGCTGCCGTTGTCGATCACCTCGACCGACAGTTCGTCGGCCACCTCGACGCGGATGTCCACGGTAGTCGCCCCGGCATGGCGGGCGACGTTGGTGAGGGCCTCACGCAGCACGGCGAGGGCATCCTCGACGAGGGAGTCGGGAACGGCCGTGTCCAGGGGGCCTGCGAACTGACAGTGCGGCTCGAAGCCGAGCAGGTCGGCCAACTCGCCGACGAGCCCGGTGGCCCTGCTGCGTAGGCCGTGTTCGCTGTGGATGGGCGAACTCAGGTCGAAGATGACCGAGCGGATCGTCCTGGAGGTGGCGTCGAGACCCTCGACGATCCCAGCGATGCGCACTGCCGGCTCAGAATCGCTCATGGCCTGGATCGCCTGAAGGGCCATTCCGGCTGCGAACAGTTCCTGGATGACGGTGTCGTGAAGTTGCCTGGCGATGCGCTCGTGATCCTCCGCCAGGTCCCTGCGGCGGCGCATGGTGGCCAGCGACTGTTCGGCGTCCATCCAGGCTGTCATGTCGCGTACGGCGGCGATCGTCAGCTTCGAACCGCTTCCGACAGGGGCGAGGCTGACGTGGATCGGAAAGACGTCGCCGTCCCGGGTGCAGCCCTCGAGGCGCTGACCTGTACCCATGGGCCGGGCGTGGGGTGCATTCTCGAACTCCCTGCGCTGGACGTGGTGGCGTTCTCTGGCCGCCTCGGGGACGAGGTCCTCGACCGACCGCCCGACGAGCTCTTCGGCCCCGTAGTGAAACAGGGCGTGGGCGGCGGGGTTGGCGCCCCGGATGACGCCGCCCGCTTCGACTACCAGCAGGGCATCCGGCGAGGTCTGCCAGAGGTCCTCCGCCGTGACTCCGGCGTGGAACTCCACTTGGGTCTTCCCGTCGTTTGGCCCCATCGGGACCGAGAGTACCGGTCAGGGGCCGCGGCTGGCGGCACGGGTGCCTCGACGCCGGGGGTCACCTGATACCGAACTACTGTCTCATCTCCGCCGGAGTCCACAGGTTGTCTCAGTCGGCCGTCGACCAGGAGTAGGCATGAAGTTCCAGCTTGCGATCAACCTCGAGCGCATGGACGACAACGTCGACATGGACGAGGTTGCCGCCCACACGCTCGAGATGGTCCAGATGGCGGAGGCCGGGGGGTTCACCATCGCATGGGCCGCCGAGCACCATGCCCTCGAGATGACCATCGCCCCGAACCCGTTCCAGATCCTGACGTGGTGGGCTGGCCACACCGACCGCATCCGGCTCGGCACGGCAGTCGCAGTCGCCGCCTATTGGCATCCGATCAACCTTGCCAGCGAGGCTGCGTTCCTCGACCTGGTCAGCGGCGGTCGCCTCGAGTTCGGCATCGGTTCGGGGGCGTACCAACGCGAGTTCGACCGCATGGCACCCGGGCTCAAGCAGACCGACGCCTGGCGGTACATGCAGGAGATGGTGCCGGTGCTCAAGGCCCTCTGGGCCGGCGACTACGCACATGATGGCGAGTTCTGGTCGTTTCCGACCTCGACGTCGGTGCCCAAGCCCGTCCAGAAGCCGCATCCGCCGTTCTGGGTGGCGGCACGGTCGCCGATCACGTACGACTACGCGGTCAAGAACGGCTGCAACGTCCTGTCATGGCCCTTCGCACGGTCGTTTGCCGAGGCGGAGCTCTACAAGTCGCAACTCGACGACGCCGTGGCAGCCAACCCCGGTTGCGACCGTCCCACGTTCGCCGTCATGCGCCACACCGCCGTCTACGACTCCGCCGACGACTGGATGGTCCCCGTCGAGGCCGCCCAACGGCAGCTCAGCCAGTTCGAGAACCTGTTCAAGAACCTCGGAGACGTCGAGAACGGCTTCCCGCGGGCCATTCCGCTCGACCAGGTCGCCAACAGCGACGACTACGAGCCGGCCACGTTGAGCGAGAACCTCATGTTCGGCACCCCCGACGAAGTGATCGCAAAGTTGCGCCGCTACGAAGCGCTCGGTGTAGACGAGTTCATCTACTACGCCAGCCTCGGCCTCGGCCTGCCCGAACAGAAGCGCTCCATGGAACTCTTCTGCAACGAAGTCATCCCCGCCTTCTCCTGAGACCGGCAGCCGGAACTGCCGAACGCCTTCGCCCTGGCGGCAGCTCCTGACTGTTCGTCGTAGCGAGGTTGAAGTACGGTTGCTTCCAAGCGGGCCCGCCGGCGGTCCTTTAGGCGCTATGGAGAGGAATTTCATGAATCCGCGTTTGAATCGAACTGTGCTGTTAGCAGTCGCGACTTTGGTCGCGTTCGCTGTCGTTGCCTCAGGATGCGGCAGTGACGGTGCAGGCGACCGGCATGCGTTCTTCGAACCAGATGATTCGCCGATCCGAATCGACACCACCTACGGCATCGGAGGGTTCGTAGAACCCAAAGATAAAGACGATTATGTCTTTGACGAGCAGGGTCAGGGATTCTCTGTCGACAGTGTTTACGACTGGGGGCAAAGGGACTGGTTCTGGGCTGTCGAGCGGCTCTCAAGCGATGGCACGGCAACCGAAATCGCGAGAATAAATGTTGCCGAAGAAGTTGGCGAGCAAGGTTGGGTCAGCGTCGAAAAGCCGGTCGTCGACCTCGAAGGACATCTCCTCGTCGGGGGCCGTATAGCCGAGGGCAATGACTTTGTGGTGCTCAAGCTCGATTCCGAGGGAAACCGAGTAGACGAGTTTGGCGACAATGGCATTGCAACGGTGTTGTCATCCGAGTTCTGGTGCAATGGACCTATACATCCTTCCTCCGACGGCGAATACTATTTCTTTATTACAGATAGTTGGGCCTGTGATGGCGAGTCGAATACTTATAAGACGTTGTTCAAGCGTATCGATGCGCAGACAGGCGCGATCGATGAGGAACTCGGATGGGTGACCCTGGAAGGACATCCGGGAGACAGGTACACAAGACCGCACAGTAACGGTGGATTAGTTGCGGCAAAGGCGACGGACGAGGGTTCTCTTGAGATTCGTCTCTATGGTAGCGATGGTTCGGTCGACAACTCCTTCGAACCCGCTGGGTCTCGAATCGACTCGCCGGTTCCGGGTGCTGAGAATACGATAGAAGATGTCGCTGTTGATTCTTCCGGACGAATCCTGGTAGCGGGATATGCCCAAGGTTTTGACGATGGACATAACGTCGGTTTCGTTTCTCGCTATTTGGCGACCGGGAGGCCTGATACCGACTTCGGTCAAGATGGTTCGCATGTGCTGACAGTCTTTGAGGGCGTTCCTCTCGGAGCGGACCCGTCGTCAACGCTGGGCGTCCAGTATCGAGCAAGAGCGGTCAGCGTGAATTCCGCAGATGATGCAGCTGTCATCTTCACACGAGAGCGGGGTTTCAGTTCCGAAGACGTGACAACTGAAATGTTGCAAGTCTTCACGTTGCCGATGCAGTGCGCTATCGCAATGGATATGAACGAGCGCACAGGAAGCGTGATTCGACATATTGGTATGGACCTGGGTGAGGCTGGCGGTGGAGTCTCTTCTGATTTCGACTTCGCAGAACTCGTGAACGCATTGCCGAGACTCGCGGTTGGCAGTGAAGAAGAACAGGAGCAACGTCAAAGCGAAATTGATGCACTTCTGGAGAACGTGCCGGACCTGGCCAATCTCTCCTTTGATAACCATCACGAAATGAGGCTGCTCGACGAGATAGCCCAAGGCGTATACGATATTGCGTATCGGCCCGCTCAAATAGAACTTGAGGAATGCGAACAGAGCACCCCGGCGCTTAGCGATATTGAAGCGTTTGAGGCAAGAATACTGGGCTTCATCGATTCGGTTAGAAATGTGAATACGGCCTCAGTACTAGGTGTCTCCGAGGAAGAGTTGGAATCTCCTGATTCTGAGTTCATGTATATGTTGTCTCGCAACATTGATGGGATGGATTCCTTCTATATCCGGGATTCGCAAGAATTGGGAATTCTGACAACGAACGATGACTTGAATGTTCTCTATGGTTACGAACCGTTGTTTCCCTCAGACCGATACCCACTGGTTGATGGTCAGCTTCGCGGACTGGGCAACAATACGGCTGAGCATGTGGGACCGATGTTCCTCGACTCGCAGGGCAATGTGCTCGTAGCGGTCAGGCTGCCGAGCGACAGTATTAGTACTGGTCTCGTCCGGTTGGAAAGGGGTCTCGACTCCACTGAGGACGCGACATTCGTGTCAAACCCGGCGTGCGGTGATACCCCCGAGACTGCCGACCTGACCTATTGGAACATCGACACCAACCTTCCCTACGGCGAGTTTGCTTGGCGGTTGGAAACAGGTGCTGGTCTGGCCGAGGTCAGCTTCTTGGCGGACAACGCACGCACTGCCCACACACACGGGGCTGTCCAGGCAACTCCTTGGACTGGCCAGTTCCGTATCCACGGCTTCGACCGACGCTCGTCCACCGAGACCGATCCGTCCGGCGGAAACCTGATTGGATCCTCCGAATGGTTCGATCCTGCATCGAACGGTTGTGCGATGGCCCAGATCGTGGTGGTCGAGTCTGCTGACTCGACGGGAGTCCAGGAAGCTGGCGGAACCGATTCGTTCACGGTTCGTCTCAACTCGTCGATCTTGAGTTCGGTGACCCTTGATGTCTCGACTTCAGATGACGCTGAGTTGACAGTCACACCGGAACAGTTGGTCTTTGAGCCGGGCACCGAATTGAGCGAACAGACCGTCACCGTCACGGGCGTGGATGACGGCGACCTAGGTGGGGGCGAGGCACAACTGGTCTATGTGATCCCCACCTTGGACTCGTTTGCGGTCTATGCCGGCCTAGCCGGTGCTGCGGCGATTCCCGTCGGGATCATTGATGACGAACAGCAAGCTGCTGATGAGCAAGCTGCTGCTGATCTGCAGGCTGCGGCTGATGCGCAGGCTGCTGCTGCTGCGCAAGCTGTTCTGGATGCTGAGATAATCACCAGACAGGCTGAGGCTGATGCGCAAGCTGCTGCTGATGCGCAAACTGCTCTGCAGGCTGCTGCTGATGCGCAAGCTGCTGCTGATGCGCAGGCTGTTGCTGATGCTGAGGCGGCCCAGGCTGCCGCCGAACAGGCTCTGGCCGAGGCTACTGCGGAGGCTGCTGCTGCTGCTGCGGAGGCTGCTGCTGCTGCTGCGGAGGCTGCTGCTGCTGCGGAGGCTGCTTCCGGTGTGGTCTCAACCGGCTACACAGCGGAAGATTTCGCATCGGTTGCGTCAGCTGCAGAATTCATGGAACTGACAATCTCCGAGTTCCAGGCCACGGGCGTGTACGTCGTCGACTTCCTCACGCAGTTGGGTGAAGGTGGATACGACAGTGTCAGTCCACTCACGGATCCGCCTGATGTCAGCGGCTCGGAGTCGATCGTGTTCACCTGGGACGACGATGGACAAGAGGTTCTGGACCGGGTGGCGACCGGCTATCAGGTCACACCGGCTGAGGCGCAGAAGTTCGGTGCATTTCTCCTCACCTTCTTCGTGGGGCTGACCCGTGGATAGTGCACATTGGGTGAGGAGTGCCCGAGAGGCACATTCCGCATGACCGTAATCATGGAGTCGGGGCGACTGATGCGTCGTTCGAACGGTCGGTCGCCCCGGACCCGGTTGCCACACGGCAGCATCCTGTTGGTTGTAGCGCTGCTGGGCGCTTCCTGTGGTGGGGGTTCTGCCCCGGAGTTGGCCGCAGCGGTTGAGGTAGCGGTTCCTGAGCAGGCGGAGGCGTCGCTTGGCTTCAGCGTTGACGCCGACAGTTGGAAGTTTCGGAACTATCGGGCAGACGCCGAGACGGCGTTCTCCGTAGCCGATGCGATCGCGCTGTTCGGCGACGACGCAGTGTGTGTGGAGGCTTCCGGTGGGTGTACGCCGACGCCTGCTGCAGCCGAATGGATCGCGATGGTCGCGCATTCGATGTCGTTTGGTTCCTGCGAGGGCATGACGGTCACGAGTCTGGATCGTTTCCTCGTCGGAGCTGAGCCAAGCAGCGGCCAGCTTCCGTTCAGCCCGGACCTGGCCAGACAGGTGAGTCGACTGTTCGCGACCCAATACCTCCAAGAGGTCATCGACGCGACGGATGATTGGCGAGCCGAGAGTGTCGCCACAATCGTTGCCGAACTCGAAGCGGCGTTGGCGGACACTGGCCATGAGCAGTACACGCTTGGCGTCTACACCAAGGGTGGAGGCCACAGCGTGTTGCCGTATGCCGTCGACCGCCTCGAGGAAGGCCGTGCGGTGATCCACGTCTACGACCCGAACTGGCCATCTCAGGATCGCTACATCGAGGTCGATACCAACTCGAACATCTGGAGGTTCTCGTATTCCGGCAAGGATCCAGCCACCGACCCGGAGGCATGGACCGGTGGCAACAAGAAGATGGACCTCCAACCCCTGTCGTCTCGTGAGGCACCGCACCAGGAACCCTTTGCCGGCGCCGGTACCGGGAACCGTGTACTGCTGGCGGTCACGTCCACCGATCGGAACTGGTCGTTGACAGCGGGCGACACGATCACCGAGGGCGCTGAGGTGGTTCCCGGCGAGGACGCGGTCGTGGCGGTAATCCGTGCCGGTCTCGACGGGTCGACGACGGCGTTGATCGAGGTCGCTGCCGAAGACAGCGACGACATCAAGTTCGAGGCGGCTGGGGAGGCGACGGTGACTGCACAGACGCCCGTTGGCACGATCACTGTCGCAGCCAAGAAGCAGGTCGAAGTCCAGATCCGCGCCAGCGAAGGCGAACTTGAGGTCGCCGTGTCCAAAGAAGCGGACGCGGTTGTGAGCGTCGCCACCGAATCAGAACGAATCTTTGTCGAGTCGTCCGATCGGCTCGACACCGAGGTTCAGGTGACCGAGGTCGAAACCGTCGTTGACTTCGTCGACGACGCAGGAGCGGTTGTCGAAGAGGTCGTCATCGAGGCCGGTGAGGATCGTGTCGACATCGAAGTGGTCGTCGAAGAGGCGATCGTCGAGGTGGTCGACGAGCAAGGTGAAGTCGTCGAAACCGTCGTGATCGAGGCAGAGGCAGAGGTCAGCGAACCTGAGACTTTCGACGAGGAAGTGCGCGAAGAAGTACTCGTGATCGCTACTCCTGCACCTTCGACGACTGAGCCGCCCGAGTCGACGACGACTGAGCCGCCCGAGTCGACGACGACTGAGCCGCCCGAGTCGACGACGACTGAGCCGCCCGAGTCGACGACGACTGAGCCGCCCGAGTCGACGACGACTGAGCCGCCCGAGTCGACGACGACTGAGCCGCCCGAGACCACGACGACTGAGCCGCCCGAGACCACGACGACTGAGCCGCCCGAGACCACGACGACTGAGCCGCCCGAGACCACGACGACTGAGCCGCCCGAGACCACGACGACTGAGCCGCCCGAGACCACGACGACCGCCAGCCCAATTGCTGTTCCTGGCGCCCCCACCAGTTTGAACGCCGTCCCAGGAACCATGGAAGCACTCGTAACCTGGACAGCACCCCTCGACACCGGTGGCTCGACGATTATCGACTACGTGGTCGAATACTCCACCGACGCAGGGACCACCTGGACGACCTTTGAAGACGCCGTCTCCGCACAGGCCAGCTTTACCTTCTCGAGTGAAACCCTGATCACCGGCGGCCCCTATGAACTTCGAGTTTCTGCCGTCAACGTCGCAGGCGCCGGGCCGACGTCACAGACTTCCACCTTGCCCACCGTTCCGGCGGCGATCACCGATGCCACGGTGACTGCGGTCGGGGACCAGTCGATGACTGCGACGTTCACCGTTCCTAACAACGGCGGGTCTGCGATCACCGGGTACACCATCGAGTATTCGACAGATGGTGGCAGCACCTGGACGGTCGATGATGATGCGTTCACGTTGACGTTCTCCGGGTCGACGGGTACGTATTCCACGATTTACGTAACGAACGGAACCACCTATTCGGGTCGCGTTTCGGCCACCAACGCGGTCGGTACGTCTTCTGTGTCGAATGTGGTGACGTTCACGCCGGCGGGTGTTCCGGCGGCGATCACCGATGCCACGGTGACTGCGGTCGGGGACCAGTCGATGACTGCGACGTTCACCGTTCCTAACAACGGCGGGTCTGCGATCACCGGGTACACCATCGAGTATTCGACAGATGGTGGCAGCACCTGGGTGGTCGATGATGATGCGTTCACCTTGGAGTTCTCCGGGTCGACGGGTACGTATTCAACGACATACTTAACGAACGGAACCACCTACTCGGGTCGCGTTTCGTCTACCAACGCGGTCGGTACGTCTTCTGTGTCGAATGTGGTGACGGTCACGCCGATGACCGTTCCTGGGGCACCTACTGGACTCGCAGCGACGGCTCCTGCCGCCCCCGATGTGTCGCTGTCCTGGTTTGCCCCGATCGAAACCGGTGGTTCGGCCATCACCGACTACGTCGTCGAATACTCCAACGACAGCGGATCGACGTGGACCACCTTCGCCGACGGAACCTCGGCCACTCTCACCGCCATCGTGACCGGGCTTGGGAAGGGCACAAGCTACACGTTCAGGGTTTCTGCCGTGAACGCTGCCGGGACCGGAACGGCGTCCAGCACCGTCCAGCTAGCCATTCCGACAACGGTGCCGGGGGCGCCGACGAACCTGACGGCAGCGGCTACCTCCGGCGTCGACTATTCAATCGACTTGTCCTGGACTGCGCCGAGCGATGACGGCGGCTCCTCGCTCACCGACTACATCATCGAGTGGCAGTTCGAGGGTGATTATGAGTGGTGGACGGTAGGCCCAGTTGATCTCACAAGGGACTCCATGACCGACACCTCGGTGACGGTACGCAACCTCTATTCGGGCGGTTATGTGCATGTCTTCCGGGTCACGGCGATCAACGCCGTTGATGAGGACGGCGGAGATCCCTCCTCGACTGCCAATGGGACACCAACAGCGCCATCTTTCTAGAACCACTCGCTGTCGATTGACCTGCCGTCAGGATTGGGGAAACGCCCTGGCCCGACCGGTAATCGACGCCCGTTCGTCAAAGGACTCATAGCCAACCGGGTGCGATCGCCTCCTACGAATTCGAATCCGCCGGTTCGACGGCAAGCGAACGCCGGAACACCACCGCCACGACAGCGACCACCAGCGGCAACAGCGTGAACCACAGGCTGGCACTCCGGTAACCACCGAAGACGCCACTGCCGACCGAGAACGTCAGGGCGCCCATTGCTGACGCCAGGACGCCTATGAGGCCGAGCGTTCCCGAAATGGAGCCGATGTGCCCCACTCCGAAGAGCGCCGGGAGCAGGGAACTCTGTACGGCAGCGCCGCTTCCCATGCACAGCCCCAGCACCACCGAGTAGAGGAGCACGGCGGAGAAGGCCGTCGACGTGCCACCCAGGAACGTCGTGGTGGACAGGAGTAGCGCCACAGTCGCCGGAAGGAGCGGGCGCGCTGCCCGGTCGGCGAGCCATCCAAACGCCAAGCCGCCGATGACGGCGCCGACCGCCTGCGGCAGAAACATGGCGGCGGCCTGCGCGTTCGAGTAGCCGATCTCGCCGAGCAGGTTGGTCTGGTGGAACAGCAGGCCGGTGCCGAGTAGGGAATTGGTCGCGACCACCACAGTGAGGGTCCAGAAGGCCGGCGAGCGGAGTGCCATGGCTCGCGTGACGGACGGGCGCGTCGAAGCAACTCGGCCATCCGGGTCCGGGGGAGCGCCGTCCGTCTGCTGTCCCAGGTCGGCGGGCCGGTCCACGAACCCGAACCAGCCGATCGGCCCTACCGTCACGACGATGGCCACAGCGGCGATAAGCCAGGCGTTGCGCCAACCCCATGCGTCGATGGCGAACGCCAACAGGACCGGAACGAAGGCCATCCCGCCAAAGGTCACGGTCATCTTGACGCCGACAGCGAAGCCGCGGCGGCGGTCGAACCAGTGCATGACGGCCACGGTCGACGTGAGGCTCAGGGCCCCCTGGCCGAGCAGTCGAATGCCGAAGAACCCGACCGCCAACCACACCACGCCCCGAACCAGCGACATGTGGGCGAGGACGATTGCGAAGGCGAACCCGAAGGTCGTCGACGCCCGTCGCACGCCGACCTTGTCGACCCAGCGGCCGATCCGGGGTTGGAATGTCGACGAGGCCAGGGTTCCCACGAGGTAGGCGGTGGCGATGGCCGAATCGGAGAGTCGGAGCCCGTCGGACAGGTGCTGTCGGAACACCGAAACCCCGATCGACTGCCCGGGTCCGGTGAGCACGCCGATGAGGCTGGCCAACCCGACCATCCACCAGCCGTAGAAGCCGTCAGGCGAACGTCGAGTTGGTCGGCCACCGGAAGGATCGGTCACCGCTGGACGCTACCCAGCAACGTGCGGTTGGCGCCCGACGACCGGCAGCGGCCACACTGCTGGTCCACTGTTGGTCAACGGTAGGGAAGTGTTGATGCGAGCCGCACTCCACGAAGGACGGGACCGCCTCCTCCTTGTCGACGACGTCGAGGTCGAAGAGCTCAGGGTCGACGAGGTTCTTGTGCGTGTGTCGCACTGCGGCATCTGCCACTCGGACCTGTCGTTCGTGGATGCCGGGCTGGGGTCCGACGAGCCGATCGTCCTCGGGCACGAGGCGGCGGGAACCGTGGCCGCGGTCGGCTCGACGGTGACGACCGTGGCGGTCGGCGACCGGGTGATGCTCACGCCGCTGGCGCCATGCGGGCACTGCTACTGGTGCTCCCGGGGCGAGCCGACGGCGTGTGCCGAGGCGCAGTCGTTCCTTGGAGGGACGCGACCCGACGGCACCTCGCCGTTCTCCCGTTCCGGCCGGATGGTAAGGCGGGGCGTGGGCGTCGGGGGCTTCAGCGAGTTCACGGTCGTGAGCGAGACCGGCGTCGTCCGGCTCGATCCGGACACACCGCTCGAGATCGCCTGCGTGATCGGTTGCGCCGTCCAGACGGGGGTGGGCGCCGTCGTGAATACGGCACAGGTGGAACCCGGGGCGACGGTGCTGGTGACCGGCCTTGGCGGCATCGGGATCTCGGTCGTGCAAGGGGCCCGACTGGCCGGCGCAGGGCAGGTCATCGTGTCCGATCCGGTGGCGGGCCGACGCGACGCTGCCCTGCACTTCGGCGCCACGCTCACCGTCGACCCGATGGAGGACGACGTGGTTGCCCGGGCGCTGGAGGCCACGGATGGCATCGGAGTCGACTACGCCTTCGAGGCGGCCGGAATTGCCGCCCTCGTGTCGACCTGTCTCGACGCCACCCGCCGTCGGGGCACGACGGTGGTCGTGGGCGTCGACGTGTCCATGGCGACCACCGAGTTCCTCCCGGTGCTGCTCGCCACGCAGGGCAAGCGCATCATCGGGACACTGCTGGGCGACTGCCACCCGCAGCGGGACATCCCAATGCTGCTCGCCGCCTGGCGGGCGGGCCGACTTGACCTCGAGTCGATGATCAGCCACCGGCTGGACCTGTCCGAGGTCAACGAGGGCCTCGACCGGCTCCGCCGGGCCGACGGCATCCGCACCGTCCTGGAGGTGGGTGGATCGTGAACGCTGGCACATGGCAGGGCGATGTCGTGTCACTGGTCGAGGCCTTCCGGAGCAGCGAGCGGTCGCCCGTCGACGAGGTCCGGGCGACTCTGGCGGCGATCGAAGCCAGCGACCTCAACGCCTTCTCGTTCGTCGATGCCGAGGGTGCCCTCGAACGCGCGGAGGTCGCAGACGTGTCGCTTCCGCTGGGTGGCGTGCCCTTAGGCGTCAAGGAGCTCCACCAGGTCGAGGGATGGCCCGACACGCATGCGTCGCTGCTGTTCGCCGACCGCACCGCCCCTGGCGACGGCACGATGGTCGCCCGCCTCAAGGCAGCCGGTGCCAACCTCGTCGGCCTCACGACGGCCAGCGAGTTCGGCGGCCTCAACTGCTCCACGACGAAGCTCAACGGGATCACCCGCAACCCCTGGCGCAGGGATGCGACGCCGGGCGGATCCTCGGGCGGCAGCGCCGCCGCCGTGACCGGAGGCCTCGTACCCATCGCCACCGGCGGCGACGGCGGTGGGTCGATCCGCATCCCAGCGGGGTTCTGCGGCCTCGTCGGCATGAAGGGCACCGCCGGCCGGATCCCCCGCGGTCCCCACACCACGATCGGCCCGATGACCGTCGTGTCGGGGTGCCTCGCGCGTTCGGTCCGGGATGCGGCCCGCTGGTACGACGTGTGCGCCGGCTTCGACGCCCGTGACCCCTACAGCCTCCCTGCAGAGGCGGGTTGGGAAGCCGACCTCGGAGCGACCGAACTGGGCGGGCTGCGGGTCGCCATCTCCCCGGACCTCGGGTCTGCGATGCTTGCCGACACGGTCCGTGAACGGGTGCTCGAGGCCGGCCACCGGCTGGTCGAGGCCCTGGGACTCGAACTCGCCGACGTCGAGGTGTCGCTGCCGCGCATCGACTGGGAGTGGGCGATCGCCAACCAGGTCGGGCTCTACCAGGAGTTGGCCGACCTCTGGCCCGACTGCGAGGACCAGATGACGAGGTCGATGGCCTTCGGTGTCCGGATGGGCCTCGAGAGGTTCGACCTCGGGGTCGCCGCCCGTGTCGAGGCCGGCCGGACCGAGGCCAACGAGCGCATGGCGGCGCTGTTCGACCAGGTGGACGTCGTGATCTGTGCCTCGAACCCCGATGTGGCGTTCCCAGCCGAGATCGAGTCGAACACCCGCGTCGCCGGTGAGAAGTCGCCGGCGGGCAACAACGGCGCCCTCACCATCCCGGCCAACGTCTCGGGCAATCCGGCAGTCTCGGTGCCGGCGGGGACGGTCGACGGCCTGCCGGTGGGGCTCCAACTCATGGGGCGCCAGCACGAGGACCGCATGGTGCTCGACCTCGCCGCCGCCTGGGAGCGGATCGAGCCCTGGCCGCTGGTCGCACCCTGACGGCACGGTCTGCCAACATCGTCGGGTGCAACCGTTCGGGGTGATCGTCGAGGCTGAGGAGGTCGCGGTTCTCGACTTCGTGCTCTGCGACGTGCGCTGGTACCTCGACGGGAACTCGGGGCGTGAGGCCTACGAGGCCGGACACATTCCCGGGGCGGTCTTCGTCGACCTCGACGCTGACGTGACGGCGTCGCCCAGCGCTGGGTCCGGCCGCCACCCGCTTCCCCCGGCCGGGGACTTCGCCGACGCACTCGGGGCCCTTGGCATAGGGCCCGACGACACAGTCGTGGCCTACGACGACAGCGGGGGAATGAGCGCCGGCCGGCTGGTCTGGATGCTGCGTGTCCTCGGCCAGGAGGCAGCGCTGCTCGACGGTGGACTGCAGGCCTGGGACGGGTCGATCGAGTCGGGTTCCACGACCCGACCCGCCGTCGACTGCCCGGTCCGCCCGTGGCCCGACGGCGCCTTCGCAGCTATCGAGGAGGTGGCGAGGCATGCAGGGTCGGGGATCGTCCTCGACGCCCGGAGCCCCGAGAGGTTCAGCGGAGAGGCCGAGCCGGTCGACCCGCGGCCCGGGCATGTCCCCGGGGCCCGCAACGCCCCGTTCACCGCCAACCTCGACGAGGGCCGCTTCCGGTCTCCCGACGACCTCCGGGACCACTACGCGTCGCTCGGCGTCACGGATGCCGCCGATGTGGTCGCCTACTGCGGATCGGGGGTCAGCGCCTGTCACGACCTGTTGGCCATGGAGCACGCCGGGCTGGGCCGCGGGCGCCTCTACGTCGGGTCGTGGTCGCAGTGGAGCGCCACCGACCGACCCGCCGCCACCGGCGCATAGCGACCGGCTAGACGTATGTGCTGCCCTTCGGGGTGCCCTCGTCCTTGCGGATCATCACGTTGACGAGCGCCGGCTTGCCGGATGCGAACGCCCGCTCCAGCGCCGGTCGGATCTCGTCGGGTCGCTCGCAGTACTCGCCGTGCCCACCGAGCGCCTCGACGACGAGGTCGTAGCGGGTCGGGGCGAGGTCGACGGCGACCTTCCTGTCGGCGCCGTAGATGCCGACCTGGGGTCGCAGCATCTGTCCCCATGCGGCGTCGTTGCCCACGATGCCGACGATCGGCAGCCCGAACCGGACCGCCGTGTCGTACTCGAAGCCGTTGAGGCCGAACGCCCCGTCGCCGTAGATGATCAGGACGCGCCGGTCGGGGAACGAGTGCTGCGCCGCCAGGGCGAAGGGCATGCCGACGCCCAATGTGCCGAGTGGTCCCGGATCCATCCAGCAGTTCTCGCGCAGGACCGGTACGACCTTGGAGGCCTGGGCCACGATGTCGCCGCCGTCGCCGATGAGGATCGTGTCCTCGTCGATGAAGTCGCGGATCTCGGCGGCGAAGCGGAGGGGATCGACGGGGCTCTCGCCGGAGGTGAGTTGCGACTCGAGGGCCGCTGCGGCGGCGTCCTCGTCGGCCCGCAGGCCGTCGCTCCATTCGCCGAAGTCGAGGGACAGGCCGGATGCCTCCAACAGGTCGGTCAACTGCTCCAATGCGGCGCCGATGTTGCCGACCACGCCCACGTCGGCGGAACGGTTCTGGCCGATCAGCGTGGCGTCCATGTCGAACTGGACGATCCGGGCACCGGCGGGCACCGCGGCACCGAATCGGAGGCGGAAGTCGAGCGGGGATCCGACCAGCACGAAGACGTCGCATTCCTCCATCGCCTGGCGGCGGGTGCGGTTGAAGAACTGGGGATGGTCGGCGCGCAGCATGCCCCGGCCCATCCCGTTGAGGTAGACCGGGATCCGTGTTGCCTCGGCGAAGCGGGCCAGCGCTGCGCCTCCCTGCGACCACTTGACGCCGGTCCCGCCCAGCAGCACCGGCCGCTCGGCGGTCGCCAGGACGTCGAGTGTGGCCTGCAGGTCGGCGGGGTCGGGGTGGACGGTTGGCGGCGTAGCGCGGATGGTGGGGAAGCGGGCGTCGTCGAGCGAGGCGGGGGCCATGAGGACGTCCATCGGGATCTCGAGGAACGCCGGCCCCGGCACCCCCGAAACTGCGGTGCGCACCGCCATCTCGATGTACTCCGGGATGCGGTCCGTCTGGTAGCAGGCGTCGGCCCACTTGCTGATGGGGCGGATCATCCCGACGTGGTCCATCTCCTGGAGCGAGCCTCGGCGCAGGTTCGAGAACGGCCCCTGGCCACCGATCACGAGGATCGGGCTGTTGGCACGCCAGGCGTTGGCGATGCCGGTCACCCCGTCGGTGACGCCCGGGCCGGCGGTCAGGACGGCGCAGCCGATGCGCCCCGGGTTGAGGCGACTGTAGGCGTCGGCGGCGTGGACCGCGGCCTGCTCGTGGCGAACGTCGATGACCGGGATGTCCTCGTCGAGGGCTCCGTCGAGGATGGGCATGATGTGGCCGCCGGTCAGCGTGAAGATGGCGCCGACGCCGGCGTCCTTGAGTGCACGTGCGGCGAGCGAACCTCCGTGTGCCATGCCGTTGCCCCTCGTCAGCGCGCCCAGGGGGGAGGGCGCTTGTCGAGGAAGGCTTGCATGCCTTCGCTGGCCTCGTCGCTACGGAAGAGCGACGCCGAGAGTTCGCCCGTCCAGGCGAAGGCCTCGTCGACGGGCATCCCTGGGACCTGTGCCAACAACTGCTTGGCGGCGGCGAGCGCGCCGGGTCCACAGGCCAGGACGTCGGCGACGACGGCATCGACGGCGGCGTCGAGTCCATGGGGCGGGACGGCCTCGTTGATGAGGCCGATCCGGGCTGCCTCGGGGGCGAGGAACCGGTTGCCCCGCAGGAAGGCAGCCCTGGCGTCCGCCGAGCGCATCTTCGGAAGGCAGACGACGGAGATCATCGCCGGGGCGACGCCGACCCGTGTCTCGGTGAAGCCGAACTTGGCGTCGTCGACGGCGATCGAGATGTCCATCGCCGCCGCCAGGCCCATGCCGCCGGCGACGCAGTGTCCGGCGATGCGGCCCACGTAGACCTTCGGCGACGTGGCGAAACGGGAGAACAGCAGCGAGGGGTCGACCGGTCTCCGGTTGGTGCTGCCCGCCCCGGACGAGCGTTCGGACAGGTCGGCGCCGGCGCAGAACACCCGCCCGGAGTTGGTGAGGACGACGACCCTCACCTCGGGGTCGGCGTCGGCCGCATCGAGGGTGTCGTGCAGTTCCCCGACCAGTTGGCCGCTGAGGGCGTTGCGGTTCGCCTCGTCGGCCAGCGTGACCGTGAGGACGCCGTCGGAGAGGTCGGTCAATACGAGTGGCATCAGGATCTCCCGGGGTCGGGTCCGTCGGTGGGTGGGCCGGCGAAGGCCTGTGCCCGGAGCAGCCAGTCGTGCGCCGCTTCGCCCTCGATGTCGAGGTCCGTGTCGTCGGCGTGGCGGCGTTGGGTGACGACGAGGCAGAAGTCCTCGGCGTCGCCCCGGACGGCATTCGTGGCATCCTCCGGGCCCCAGGTCCACCCCTCGCCGGAGGGGGCCGCCAACTCGACCCGGACCTCGCCCTCGGGGACGTCCATCCGGCGGTTCACGTAGGACCAACTGCGGGTGATCACCCCCAACTGGGCGACGTGGCGGAGGCGATCGCTGGCCGGCCGGTCCAGTCCGAGCGCATCGACGATGTCCTGGCCGTGGGCCCACACCTCCATGAGTCGGGCGGTGAGGAAGGACTTGGCGCCCATCGACGGTCCGTACCAGATGACCCGGGAGTCGTCGGCGAGCGTGGCCGCGGCGTCGGCGAGCAGGCGACGGTTCGCCCGCCACGCCTCGAACACCACGGGGGGCGACATCCTCCGGGCACGCCCGAGAGTGAGGTCGTCGATCGCCCCGTCGCCCCCGCCGGCGACGCCCAGGAGGTCGTCGAGCGCCGTACGGAAGCGGTCGGGGTTGGTGATGGCGAGTGCGGCGGTGCCGTCGAAGTAGGTGAGGTGGGCGACCTGGTCGGCCACGCTCCAACGGGGGCTCGACGTGGGCGTCACCCAGGCCTCGTCGTCGACCTCCGCCAGCAGGTCGTCGAGGGTCTGCTGTTCGGCCGCCAAGTCGGTGGCGACCTCGGTGACGTGCATGTTGGGACCTCCGGGGATCAGGCTCGGTGGGCGGTAAGGCCGCTCAGGACGAGGTCGAGGACGGCGTCGGCGGCTTCCTTGGGCGTTGAGCGCAGGGTGGTGAAGACATCGGGTCGCGAGAGGTCGCGGCCCAGCGAAGCCGTCACCCGGGCGACCGCGGCTGTGTCGACGTCGTCGATGTCGCCCCGCTCCACGGCGAGGTCGAGCAGGCGACGGGTGACGGCGACGAGGTAGTCGGAGTGCTGGTCGCTCAGTCGCTGGCCGGCGGGCAGGGTGGCGAGGTCGCGGGCGAAGGCCTCGGTGGTGCCGGCCACGGCCACGTTGGCTGCCTCGAGGTAGTGCCGGATCGCCTCGAGGGGGGCCATGTCGGAGTGGATGGCGTCGCGGGCGGTTCGCCCGACCGACCGCAGGTTGCGGTCGACGACGGCAAGCACCAGTTCGTCCCGGCTGGGGGCGAGCCCGTAGAGGGTGCGCAGCGAGCAGTTCAGCCTGGCGGCCAGGTCGGCCATGGTGAGGTGGGAGAAGCCCTCGTTGAAGAGTTCGACCAGCCGGTCGAGGACGTCCCGCTGCCGGTCCGTCAACTGTCGCTCGCGCTCATGGTTGAGCACGGGGTGGGGAGCCGGGACGTCGCGGAGCAGGTCGAGGAGGTCGACGGTCGCGGTAGCGGAGTTCATGCGGACTCCAGGAGCGACTCGGGGACGTCGACGACGCGTGCCCGCAGCCACTCGCCGAGGCTCTTGGCCTGGCCGTCCTGGCGGGTCGAGGCGGCAACGCCCTCGCCGAGGAGCCTGCGGATCACGAAGTTGAGCGACAGCAGGTTGGGCAGCAGGTGGCGTTCGATCTCGAGGTCGGCGGCCTCGGGGAGGAGGTGCCGGAGCCGGTCGGTGGTGAGGAAGCCGTCCAGCCACGCCCAGGCCTCGGGGGTGCGGGCGAACACGCCGAGGTTGGCGTCACCCCCCTTGTCACCGGAGCGGGTGCCGACCACTCGGCCGAGCGGAGCGGGGACTGTCGGGCCTGCCGGCACCTCGGACGGTGGTGCCGGCACGGGCTCGACGGAAACGTCGCCCTCGGGGGCCGCGGAGTCGACGACGGTGCGGTCTCCTCTCAGGACCACGACGTGCTGGGGCACGAGTCCGGCGGGGACCAGTCCGGCGCGGTGGACGCCGAACGCCCGGGCGCCACCGCCGCTGCGGGCGGCGAAGAACCCCGGGATCGAGGCCAGCGCCAACTCGTTCATGGCGTTGGACACGCCACGGCCCACCTTCTGCTCGTCGGCGTCCTTGACTGTGAGGCACCACTGGGCGACGGCCTCCTCGTTCGAGGCGGGGTCGTCCTTGCCCGTGTACACGGTCCGACTGGACACCTCGTCGAAGTCCTCGGGGGCGAGGGGACAGGCCCGCCAGAAGGCGGCCTCGACCAACTCGGCCTTGGCGTCGACGTCGAGGCCGGTCAGGCCGATGGCGAGGTCGCTCCGGTATCCGCCGAGGCGGTTCATCGAGACCTTGAGGGTGGGTGGCGGCGGCTCGCCCCTCGTGTCGCTGATCTGGACCCGGTCGGGCGCCTCCTGCTCGAGGCGGATGGTGTCGAAACGGGCTGTCACGTCGGGGCCGAGGTAGCCGGGGGCGCCGATCTCGTAGAGCAGTTGCGAGGTCACGGTGCCGACGGTGACGGCACCGCCGGTGCCGTCGTGCTTGCCGATCACCGAGGATCCGTCGGCGGCGATGTCGGCCCAGGGGAACCCGGCCCGTTCGAGTCCGGGAATCTCGGTGAAGAACGAGTAGTTGCCCCCGGTGGCCTGCGTGCCGCACTCGATGACGTGCCCGGCGACGACAGCGCCGGCGAGGGCGTCCCAGTCGTCGCGTGCCCAGCCGTGGTGCCAGGCGGCCGGGCCGCAGACCACGGCGGCGTCGGTGGTGCGACCGGTGACCACGATGTCGGCGCCACGGTCGAGCGCTTCGACGATGCCCCAGCAGCCGAAGTAGGCGTTGGCGCTGATGAAGCGACCGGGTTCGGTCAGGGGTTCGCCGGTGACGAGGTCGGGGAGGTCCACGCCGGCGGCGAGGAGGTCGTCGAGGCGCGGGAGCAGGTTGTCGCCGTCGACGTAGGCGATGGTGGGGGAGAGGCCCAGCCTGTCGGCGACCTCGGCGACACCCTCGGCGCATCCGTCCGGGTCGAGACCGCCGGCGTTGGCCACGACCCGGATGCCCCGGTCGAGGCAGGTGCCCATCACCTGCTCCATCTGTCGTACGAAGCTGCGGGCATAGCCTCCGCCGGGGCGCTTGGCCTGCGTGCGGGCGAGGATCAGCATCGTGAGTTCGGCCAGCCAGTCGCCGGTGAGCACGTCGATCGGGCCGCCTTCGACCATCTCGGCGGCGGCCGAGAGCCGGTCGCCGTAGAAGCCTGAGCAGTTGGCGATGCGGATCGGGTCGCTCACGATGAATCCTCGTCAGGCTCGAGCACCATCAGGGCGGTGCCGTTCTCGACCTGCTGGCCGACGGCCACGAGCACCTCGGTGATCGTGCCGTCCTCCGGGGCGCTGATGTGGTGCTCCATCTTCATGGCCTCCATGACCACGAGTGTCTCACCGGCGGCGACGCGATCGCCCGGTCCGGCGCGAAGTTCGAGGATGACGCCGGGCATCGGGGCGACGAGTCCGCCGTGGACCTCCTCGGTGCCGGGCACGGTGAACCGGGGGGCGATCCCGAACCCGACGGTACCGGACGTCACCTGTACCCAGATCCGCCCATCGGCCCGGGTGACCCGGCTGACCGAGCGTCGGCCGTCGACCTCGGCGTCGATGTCGTCGTCGGACCAGCGGTGGATCAGGGCGGAGGAGGTGCCGTTGACGGTGAAGCCGCCGCCTCGTTCGGCCCGGTAGCCGACCTCGACCTCACCGTCGCCGTGCGTGAGGACGACCCGCTCGTCGGGGAGTCGGGCGTTGCGCCAGACGGCGGGGGCGAATGCCAGGACGCCGGCATCGGCCCGGTTGCGCCCCAGCAGCCAGAGGGCGGCCACGACGGCTGCCCGTCCGACCTCGTTCCGGGAGTGGGGTACCGAACCGGAGGGAGCGTTGCGTTCGATGAAGTCGGTAGTCGTGTCGCCGGCGAGGAACGCCTCGTGGCGCAGCGTGGCGACGAGGAAGTCGCGGTTGGTGGTGACACCGCCGAGGTGGAGGCGCTCGAGGGCTAGGGCGAGGCGACGGGCGGCCTCCTCGCGGGTGGATCCGTGGGCTACGACCTTGGCGAGCATCGGGTCGAAGTCGACCGTGACCCGGGAGCCCTGCTCGACGCCGCTGTCCCAGCGGACCTCCGGCTCGTTGGCGGGTACGAATGCGTGGAGGGTGCCGGTGGCCGGCAGGAAGCCGTGGTCGGGGTCCTCGGCGTAGAGGCGGGCCTCGATTGCGTGGCCCGTGGACACCACGTCGTCCTGCAACCGGTCCAGGTGCTCGCCGGCGGCCACCCGGAACTGTTCGCGTACGAGGTCGATGCCCGTGACCTCCTCGGTGACGGGGTGCTCCACCTGGAGTCGGGTGTTGGTCTCGAGGAAGAAGAACTCGCCGGTCTCGTCGTCGACGAGGAACTCCACGGTGCCGGCCGACCGGTAGCCGATGCCTTCGGCCAGTCGGAGCGCTGCCTCCCCCAGGGTGGACCGGAGGGCTTCGTCGGCGAAGGGCGACGGCGACTCCTCGACGACCTTCTGGTGGCGGCGCTGGATCGAGCACTCGCGTTCGCCGAGGTGGATGAGCCCGCCGTGGGCGTCGCCGAGGACCTGGACCTCGAGGTGGCGGGAGCGTGCGACGTAGCGTTCGAGGAAGACCCGACTGTCGCCGAAGGCCCCCAGGGCCTCCCGCTGGGCCGAGGCCACCGCCTCGTCGAGGTCGGCGGCTGATTCGACCAGGTGCATGCCCTTTCCGCCACCGCCGGCCACCGCCTTCACGAGGAGTGGGTAGCCGACGGACCCGGCGTCGGTCGGGTCGTCCGAGGAGGGGAGGGTGGGTACCCCGGCGGCATCGGCCGCCGCCTTGGCCGCCAACTTGTCACCCATGGAGCGGACCACATCGGCCGGAGGACCGACCCATACGAGTCCGGCAGCCTCGACGGCCTCGACGAAGTCGGCGTTCTCGGCGAGGAAGCCGTAGCCCGGGTGGATCGCGTCGGCGCCGGTGGCGAGGGCGGCGGCGATGATCGCCGCCCCGTCGAGGTAGCCGTCGGGCAGGCGGACGGCGTCGTCCGCCTCGGCCACGAACGGGGCGTCGGCGTCGGCGTCGACGAACACGGCGACGCAGCGCAGGCCCATGTCCCGGGCGGTGCGGAACACCCGTCGGACGATCTCGCCCCGATTGGCGACGAGCACCGAAGCGAGGTTCACAGGCGGAACACCCCGTAGTCGGTGGTGCCCTCGATGGCCCGGTTACGGACGACGGACAGGCACAGGCCCAGCACCGTGCGGGTGTCGCGCGGATCGATGATGCCGTCGTCGCTGATCGCACCCGAGGCGACCAGGGCCAGGGAGTCGGCTTCCTGTCTTTCCTCGACCATGCGGACGATCTCGGCATCGGCTTCCTCGTCGAACTCGAGCCCCTTGCGGGCGGCCTGGCCCCGGCGCACCAGCGACATCACGCCGGCGATCTGCTTTGGTCCCATCACGGCGACCTTGGCGGTCGGCCACAGGAAGGTGAAGCGGTTGCCGTAGGCCCGGCCGGACATGCCGTAGGTGCCGGCGCCGTACGAGGACCCGATGATCACGGTCAGGTGCGGCACCGTCGAGTTGGTGACGGCGTTGATCATCTGGGAGCCCTTCTTGATGATCCCCTCCGATTCGAAGTCGCGGCCGACGACGAAGCCGGTGATGTTCTGGAGGAACAGCAGCGGAATGTTGCGCTGGTTGCAGAGTTGGATGAAGTGGGCGCCCTTCTCTGCCGACTCCGGGTAGATGACGCCGTTGTTGCCGAGGATGCCGACGGGGTAGCCGTGGATCGACGCCCAGCCACAGACCATCGACGAGCCGTAGCGGGGCTTGAACTCCTCGAACCGGGAGCCGTCCACGGTGCGTGCGATGACGTCGCGGACGTCGACGGGCTGGCGCAGGTCGCGGCTGACGAGGCCGAGCAGCTCCTCGGGGTCGTGGACCGGCGGTTCGGGGGTGAAGCTGGGCGGCGGCCCCTCGTGGCTCCAGTCGAGGTGCGAGACGACTTCGCGGCACATGCGCAGGGCATCCATCTCGTCCTCGGCCAGGTAGTCGGCCAGCCCGGACTCCTCGGCGTGCTTCTGGCCGCCACCGAGGGTCTCGGCGTCCGAGTCCTCGCCGGTGGCCATCTTCACGAGGGGCGGGCCGGCGAGGAACACCATCGACTGGTCCCTGATGAAGATGTTGTAGTCGGACATGCCGGGTTGGTAGGCGCCGCCGGCCGTGGACGAGCCGAACACGACGCACACTGTGGGGATGCGCATCTTGGAGAGTTCGATCATCTCGTAGAAGAAGCGGCCGGACTCGGCGAAGTGGTCGACCTTGGCCCGCTTGCTGCGACCCTTGCTGTCCCGGTCGCCGTCGCTGGTGGAGACCCGCAGGTCGGCGCCTGCGGATTCCACGAAGCTGAGGTAGGGGATGCGGTTCTGGCGGGCGATCTCGATGGCCCGCATCCACTTCTTGGCGGCGTAGGGGGTGAGGGCGCCGCCGAGCACCGTGGGGTCGTTGGCGAGGATCACGCACTCGGTGCCGGCGACCACGCCGATGCCGGCGAGCATCCCGCCGCCGACGGCGTAGTCGGTGCCGTAGCCGGCGAGGGGGCTGATCTCGAGGAATGGGCTGTCCGGGTCGAGCACGTTGGCGATGCGCTCGCGCACCGGCAACTTGCCCCGGGAGCGCAGTCGGGCCGTGGCCTCGGGCCCGCCGCCGGCCTCCGCCTCGTCGAGCAGTTCGTCGATGACGGCCAGTTGCTCGAGTACGTCGGAACGGTTCTGCCGGAATGCTTCGCTTGTCGGGTCGACCGTTGAGGACAGGATGGGGGCGAGGGAGGTGCGCTGCACGACCCAAGCCTAGGCACGGTAATCCTGTCCCTGTCAAATTACCGATCGCGAGTGGGGAGCGGCGAACGGCCCCGGTATCAGCCGATCGGATTGGCCGGGGTCGGGGCCGTCGGCCCGCCGTCGAGCACCACCTGGGTGGAGAACATCTTGTCGGTCACGCGCTGGTTGTCGTCGTCCCACAGGGGCCACAGGTAGTCGATGATCCAATACACGCCGATCGCACTGTTGATGAGGGTCGGCACAAGGAAGAGGGTCGGCACAAGGAACCGGCCAACGCCGATACCGCCACCGGGCTCCGCTCCGGTCCCGATCCTGATGAGTCGGGTGCCGGCGACCCGCTTGCCCGGCGTGGTGCCGGTGACGCCCTGGCGGTAGCCGAACAGCCAGACCTGCCAGACCATCCAGACGAGTCCCACGAGACCGCCGAGGAGCATCATCGCTCCTCCGACAGCGGGTTCGCCCTTGTTGCTCGCGTCGACGGCGGCAAACAGACCGATGAAGAACACGACGATCGGGATGATGCCGGTGATCAGAACGATGAGCCCGTCGACGATTGCACCCAGGACGCGCTTGCCGTAGCCGGCCGGAGTGTGGACGGGGACCGTCGCCTCGTTCGACGAATCCTCGAAATACGACATGGCCGACCCCCCAGCGTCGATGACCTGTGCTCCGAATATACTATACCGTGCGCCTTCGTGCCGCCTGCCCGGCAGGGCCGGACCAACGCCCCGGCTGCGACGCTTCCTACACTGCGACGATGGGAGATCGAGAGTGGGGGTTCCGGACCCGGGCACTGCATGCCGGAGCACGACCGGACCCGACGACCGGCGCCCGGGCCGTGCCGATCTACCAGTCCACGAGCTTCGTGTTCGAGGACACCGCCGACGCCGCCGACCTGTTCGCCCTCCAGAAGTACGGCACCATCTACACCCGCATCTCGAACCCCACCACCGCCGCATTCGAGGAGCGCATGGCGAGCCTCGAGGGCGGGATCGGCGCCGTGGCCACGTCGAGCGGGCAGGCCGCCGAGTTCCTGACCGCCGCAGCGCTCACGGCATCGGGCGACAACTTCGTCACCTCGTCGTCCCTCTACGGCGGCACCCACACGATGTTCGACGTCACGCTCGGCAGGTTCGGCATCGAGGCCCGCTTCGTCGACGGCGACGACCCGGAGGCCTTCGCAGCGGCGATCGACGACAACACCCGCTTCCTCTACACCGAGGTCATCGGCAACCCGTCGGGTGCAGTCGCCGACCTGGCGGCCCTTGCCGACGTGGCCTCAGCACATGATCTGCCGCTCATCGTCGACAGCACCTTCGCCACGCCGTACCTGTGCCGGCCCATGGAGCACGGCGCCGACATCGTCGTGCACTCGGCCACCAAGTTCATCGGCGGCCACGGCACCTCCATCGGCGGGGTGGTCGTGGAGTCGGGGCGCTTCGACTGGGGCTCGGGCCGCTTCCCGCAGATGACCGAGCCCACCCCCGCCTACAACGACCTGCGCTTCTGGGAGAACTTCGGCGAGTTCGCCTTCTGCACGAAGTTGCGGGCGGAGCAGTTGCGGGACGTGGGCGCATCGCTGTCGCCGTTCAACGCCTTCCTCCTGCTCCAGGGCCTCGAGACCCTGCCGCAGCGCATGGACGAGCACGTCGCCAATGCCCAACGGGTCGCCGCGTTCCTCGACGGCCACGACGGTGTCGACTGGGTGGCATACGCCGGCCTGCCCGACTCGCCGTACCACGACCTGGCGAAGCGCTATATGCCGCAGGGGCCGGGGGCGATCTTCACCTTCGGCGTGGCCGGCGGCCGGGAGGCGGGGGCCGCCTTCATCGAGTCGCTCGAACTCGTCAGCCACCTCGCCAACGTCGGCGACGCCCGCACGCTCGTCATCCATCCCGGCTCTACCACCCACCAGCAACTCTCCGACGAGGACCTCGAAGCCGGGGGCGTCACCCCCGAGATGGTCCGCCTCTCGGTCGGGCTCGAGGACGTCGACGACATCCTGTGGGACCTCGACCAGGCACTCGGGGCGGCACGGCCGTGAGCGGGCACCCGCCCGTCGACGGATGGGAGGAGCCCAGCGCCGCCCAACGCCTCGATCTGCTGCGTTCGACCCGCACCGTCGCCATGGTCGGCGTGTCGCCCAACCCGGCCCGGCCGTCGAACTTCGTGGCGACCTACCTGCTCAGCTCGTCGACCGACTACGAGGTGTACTTCGTCAACCCGAGCACCGACGAAATACTCGGCCGACCGTGCGTGCCGTCGCTGGAGGAGCTGCCGGTCGTGCCGGACCTGGTCGACGTGTTCCGACGGCTCGACGATGTACCCGGAGTGGCCGAGGAGTCTGTCGCCGTCGGAGCGAAGGCCTTCTGGACCCAGTTCGGACTCTGGAGCCCCGGAGCCGCCCGCATCGCACTCGACGCCGGGATGGACCTTGTGATGGACCGCTGCCTCAAGGTCGAACACGCCAGGTTCGCCGGCGGACTGCACCTCGCCGGCTTCGACACCGGCGTCATCGACTCGCGTCGTAGGGGCTAACAGCCGTTCAGCGGGGTTCGAGCACCACCAGCGGGATGTCGCGGTCGGTCCTGGCCTGGTAGTCGGCGTAGTCGGGCCAGACAGCGACGGCGGTCGGCCAGAGGTCGGTCTTTTCGTCGGGCGTTGCGGTGCGTGCCACGAGTTCGTGCACCACGCCCCGGTCCTGGAGCGTGACCTCGGGGTCAGCCTGCAGGTTCAGGTACCAGACGGGGTGCTGGGGTGCGCCCCCCAGCGATGCGACGACCAGGTAGTGCTCGCCGTCGTGTACCCGGATCAGGGGCGTGCGGCGCACCTTGCCGGTCCGACGGCCGGTCGTGGTGAGGATGACGCAGGGGGCGCCCTCCATCTCGTAGCCGTCCTCACCGTCGGACGCGAGGTAGCGCTCGACGTGGTCGGCGACGAATTCCCAGGGGCTCGGTGCGTACTCGGGTTCGGTCACCGGCGCAGCGTAGGGCGCCGCCTCACCTCCGAACGACGCGGCTGCCGGCGATCCTGTCGTGCCAGGTCCTGCGGTCGGGGTCCCAGAGCATCGAGATGTACCCCAGGAAGAACGGCATTACGGAGAAGAACCGGACGACGAAGCGGACAAGTGCCCGGCCCGGGCTGATGGGTGACCCTGTTTCCGCATCGACGACCCGGAGCCCGAGGATCAACTTCCCCGGCGTGCCACCCCGGTGTGCCTCGAAGTAGCCGGGATATACGAACACCAGCGAAACCAGGATGGCGAATATCCACAGGCCGAAGATGCCGGCTGCCCAGAGGGTCAGGACGTCGCACGTGTAGGGGCCGGTCGGCGGACCGCAGGTGCCGGGTTCTTTCGGCAGGATGCCCTCGAGGAGCGTGGTCAGCGTCACGACGAAGCCGATAATCGCCAGGTCCGATACTGCGGCCGACAGTCGTCTGGCCAAGCCGGCACCGACCAGATCGCCGGCAGGTGTCAAGCGCCGGGTCTGCCGACCGGCAGAAGAACGTCCACGCCGCCGGGTCATGCGTCGCCTGCGTCGGGAAAGGTCTCTTCCCTCGATGGGGCCGCCGGTCGAGGCGTACGGGTCGAAGTCCGTCATGGCACCAGTACAGCGTGGACGGGCGGGGGAGCGTCGCCCTCGCCTGCCATCGTGGCGAGCAGGTCGGCGGCGCCCCCCGGCGGCTCGATCCGACGGGCAACCCCCCGGAATGGCCAGCGGTCGGTGGCGAGCAGGTCGAGGGCCGCCCGGTAGGCGGGGGCGTCGACGCCCAGGGCGCCCAGCAGGTGGAGTTCCTTGTAGACGATGTGGTCGGGGTCGAAGCCGGGGGTCTCGGTGCTGTTGCGGGTGCCGGCCAGCACGATGCGGGCCCCGGGGGCGGACATCCGGACGGCCTGGCCGAGCGCCTCGGGTGCGTTGGCGGTCACGTCCACGACGACGTTCGCTCCGGGGCCACGGGTCGCCACACGCAGTGCAGCGACCGGATCCTCGTCGTCGACGTCGACCGTGAGGTCGGCTCCGAAGGCGGTGGCGGCCTCCAGGCGTGGGCGGTCGCCGGCGCCCCTGCCGGTGACCATCACGAAGTCGGCGCCTGCCCCCTTCGCTGCGGCCGCTGCGGCCAGACCCCTGATTCCGGGACCCAGGACGGCGACGACATCGCCGGGACCGGTCTCGGGGAGCTCGGCCCCCCAGCGGATCCCGGCACCCACCGGGTTGAACAGCGTCGCATCGACGGGGTCGAGGCCGTCGGGAACAGGCAGCACCATCGAGTCGGGCCCCAGCCAGTGGTGTGCGGCCCAGCCGCCTGAGAGCGCCTCACCGACATCCAGGGGAGACAGCCCGTAGGCGGTGCCCAGCCCGTTGCGGGCGCAACGCCGGTAGGCGCCGGACCGGCAGGGGCCGCAGTCACGACACGACTGGAAGCACTCGACAGCCACCCGATCGCCCACGGTGACCCCCCAGGCCGCTGCGGCGGCATCGCCGACCTCGACGAGCACGCCGACGGTCTCGTGTCCGGGGACGAGCGGCGTCCGGATCGGCAGGCGACCGGTGAACAGCTCGTGGTCGGTGCCGCAGAGACCGCACGCCTCGACCTGGAGGAGCGCCGAGTCGGGGGAGGGTGCAGGGACGGCGAGGTCTCGCAACTCGAGCGAACGCGGGGCGGTCAGCACCAGTGCCCGTGACGTTTCCGGTCGTTCGGTCATGCTCGGCCTCCCCCTGCTGCCTAGCGTACGGGTGGCACTAACCGGACAAGGTTTCAGGGGACGCATGCAGCAGGGGAGCGAACGTGTCCCAGGGGGAGGGCGCATATCGATGCTCGACGCCGGCGAGGCGCGTTCCCGGGCGGCCGAAGTGGGCGTTCCGGAGGGGATGGCCGGCCTCAACGTGTTCAGGGTGCTTCTCCACGACCCGGCGACGGCTGCCGCCCTCAACGGCCTGCTCCACCGTCTGCTCTGGAAGGGCGACCTCGACCAGCGCCTGCGAGAGCTCGTGATCATGCGCATCGGTTGGGTGAGCGGCGCCGTCTACGAGTGGACACAACACTGGCACGTGGCTGTCGCGCTCGGCATTGACGAGGCGGACCTGTTCGCCGTACGCGACTGGGAGGCGTATGGGGGTTTCGGACCGGTCGAGCGGGCCGTGCTCGCCGCCACCGACGAGACACTGGCGGACGGCTCTATCGGCGGTGCCACGTGGTCGGCCTGCGCCGAGCAACTCGACGAGGCTCTGCTCGTCGAGTTGGTCGCTGCCATCGGCAACTGGGGCATGTTCGCCAGGATGCTCAAGAGCCTCGACGTACCGCTGGACGATGGCATGGAACCGTGGCCGCCCGATGGGTGCGGTCCGGAGAAGGGAGCACAGCGATGAACGGCCCTGAACTGGAGTTGGTGAACCCCGGTTTCGTGGACCTCATGGTCGGGCGACAGCCGGAGGGCGGCATCGACGGGTACCTCGGCCTGGTCGTGGTCGAGGCGCAGGCGGGTCGGCTCGTCGTCGAGTTCGGGGTTCGCGACGACCTGATCACGTTCATCGGCAACATGCACGGTGGTTGTCTCGCCGCACTGTGCGACCACTGCCTCGGGGTCGTGCTCTATCCCGTCATGCCGCCCGGGTCGTGGGCGGCGACCACGGAGTTCAAGGTCAACTACCTGCGACCGGTGAGCGGGGGCACCTGTCGGGCCACTGCCGAGATCGTGTCGATGTCGAAGCGCCTGGCGGTGGTGTCGATCCGGGTCGAGAACGAGGGACGGCTCGTCGCCGTCGCCCAGGGAACCTGCACGGTCAAGCTGGCTGAGGACAAGGCGCCCGACGAATGACCATCGACTGGAGAAACGGGGGGTCAGCCGGCCCGGTGTGCTGCGAACCGTTCCGGGATCCAGGCCGCCATCAGGTTGCGCAGTTCGTCGGCAACCTCGGTGAGGAGGTGGTCTGCGTCTTCGAACACCCGGACGTTCCCCTGGCTTGCCAGCGAGCGCACGATCTCGCTGTTCTCAGGGCCGAGGATCCGGTCCTGCGCCCCGTGGAGCAGGAGAAGCGGTGCCGCCAGTTGAGCCGCCTGTTCGCAACCTGCGCTCTGTGTGGCGAAGGTGGCGACGCCGGCGCAGTATGGGCCGAGGGCGCAGCCCGCCTGGATCGCAACCGCCCCACCGAAGGAATGTCCCAGGACCACGAACCGGCGCGCTCCCTGCTGCACGGCCCTGTCGGCCGTGGCCGCCACGTCCAGCAGCGACGACTCGAGGTGGCTGGGCCGGCGATAGTCGACACAGACGACGGCGATGTCCGCTCCGGGGAGCGTCTCGCCGAGATGGGTCCAGAGGGCATCGGCCGGTCCGAGGTAGCCGCCCATTCCGCCGCCGGCGCACAGGACCACGTCCTCGGCGTCGAGTGGCCCGTGCCAGAGCAGGCCGAGCAGTCCCTCCATCGTGTATGTCTCGATGAGGCGGCGGCCGCCGCCCAGGTCGGTCTGTTGGGTTGCGAGGGGGGCGAGCAGGTCCTGTGCCGAACGTGGGTTCACGGTCCGAAGCCTGTCACAGCGGGCCCCGACAACAGCAGTGGAAGGCATGCAGGGGCGTGCCGCCGATACCATTGCGTCCGCTCCTGCTTCCGGCCGGAGCAGGCACCGGTGCCCGAGCGGACCAAGGGAACGGCCTGCAAAGCCGTAAAGCCGCGGGTTCAAATCCCGCCCGGTGCTCGACGATCTGGGCGGCCCACCATCGAGGGCCGGGGCACCCGATCAGGGGGATGAGCGCAATGTCCGACGAAATCGAGTCCCAGGGCCACTCTGACGGTGGTCGGACGGGGTACGAGGGCCCCCCGCTGCCGCACACACCCCCGATGGGCATCTCCGCCGTGCGGCCCGGCGACCCGCCACCGATGCCCCCCAATCAACCGGTGGTTTCCCGCCGGCAGTCCGAACCGGCCTCGAACCTGCTGGCATCCCTCGTGGCCTCTGCGGGCGTCGTCCTTGCCATCATCGGGACATTCCTACCCTGGGTCGTGACCAGGGGGGCCGACAATGTCTCCGAGATCGGTTGGGACCAGGTCGGCGACGCCGTGCTGGTTCTCATGTTGGGGTTGGCCGGTGCAGTAGCCACCGGCGCACTCTGGATCGGCGTGCGCGGCCTCGTCGTGAAGTTCGTGCTGTTTGCCGCCGGTGCGGTCCTGCTGTTGGTCGCCGGACTCGAGATAGGCGACGTGCGCGCCCTGTCGCCTGAAGACGGATTCGAGTTCAGGGTCGGTTCGGGCCTGCCGGTGATCGCCGTCGGCGGCGTGCTCCTGTTCGTGGCGGCGCTGTTGGACCGGGGCCCCTGGTCTCCGACCCGAGGCTGATCCTCCAGTGTTCTGTCCGGAGAGCACTGCTACGCTCTTGCGCTCCGGGGCCGTTAGCTCAGTTGGCTAGAGCACCTGCATGACGCGCAGGGGGTCGGGGGTTCGAGTCCCTCACGGCCCACCCTGGTGGTCGGCGGCAACACCACCCGGCGGATGCACTGGAATGATTTTCGGCCTGTCGGCGCGGGCCGCCTCGGCGACTGCGGCAACCAGTTGGGCCCAGACGAGGGCGGCAATGAGCAGGTGGATCGCGATGAGGGCACTGGAGTCGACCTCCGTCACCACGTGGACCGCCCCGAGCCCGACGTTCAAGGCGAAGCCTGCGGCGGCGCCACCCAGCAGGTAGCGCTCGGCAGGCTGCCGGTTGCGGCGAACAGCGGCTACCGCTATGTGGAGGAGCAGCATCATCACGAGTGCTGCTCCGACGCGGTGAGCGAAGTGGACCGTCAGGTACCTGCTGGTGAACTCCGGCAGCAGGGCGTTGCCGACCAGTGGCCAGCCGCTGAAGTACATGTCGTGTACGTACGAGCCCAACAGCAGGACGACCAGGCTGCCGGCGGCTCCGACGCCGATGAGGCGAATCCAGCCCCGGGAATCGACTGAGTGGTCGACCGACGGCCGCCCTGCATCGGGCCCGGCGCCCACTGCCGTTGCCGTCACCAGGGCAACGACGGCCATCGAGATGGCCAGATGCACCGACACGAGGTCGGCGTCGAGGTCCTCCTTGACCACCATCCGTCCCACCCAGGCCTGGATTCCGATGACCACGACTGCCGTACTGCTCGACCAGAGGACGTCGCGGCGCTGTCGAAGGTGACGCCACGCCGACACCGCCGTGGCCAGCGCCAGAAGCCCGACAGTGGACGCCATCCATCGGTGTGTCCATTCGATGACCATGTGATGCTCCCACCGGGGCAGCAGCCCGCCGAGCGCACCACCTTCGCAGAGCGGCCAACGGTCGGAACACCCGAAGCCGCTGCCGCTGCCGCGCGTGTACCCACCGACGGCCACCAGCAGGAGCGTCGCAGCCACAGTTGAGAGTGCGAGCCAGCGGGTTCCATCCCCCGTGGTAGGCGATGGGGGCCACTGGTCCTCCTGTGTGCGCTCAACTCCGTCCATTGCCGGCGACCATACGCTCGTTCTCCGGCGAGCGCTGGGGACCTTGGGCCCGAATCCGAGGTCCTGCAACCCGATGCGATTCCATGGCAGCGGGGTGGCGACGCGCAGCGGTTGAGGCGTCAGGGACCGCCTGCCCTTGCGCCACAATGGGCGGGCTGGCGGAGGCGGGCTCCAGGGGTCGGATGACCTGTTGATTTGTGTCCAGCAACGGCCATTGGATCGTCATGTACCCGACGGACGCAATCACCCCAGTCGAGGAACCCGGAAATGACGATCACCTACCCCACCCCACCCCGCCTTCGCAGGATCGCGTTGCTGCTGGCCATAGCGACCCTCGCCGGAGCCTGTGGCTCGGACGCACAGGACTACCGCCATAGCCCCCTGGATTCCCCCGACCAGGTCGGGGTTGTCGTTCCTGATGGCCCATCCATCGGTGCCGGACGCGCACACAGTTGCGCCATCCTCGACACCGGTGACCTGAAGTGCTGGGGCAAGGGAGGGCATGGACTGCTCGGCATCAGCTCACCCGTAGACGTGGGTGACGGCCCGGACGAGATGGGCGATGGCCTTCCGCAGGTCGACCTCGGTGTCGATGATGCCGGAGCCCGCCGTCGGGCCCACGCGGTCAGCACGGGCGGATACCACACCTGCGTGATCCTCGACGACGGCTACCTCGTCTGCTTCGGCGAGGGCGGGTACGGACAGTTGGGGAACGGTCGACCGAGCCGCATCGGCGACCAGCCCGAGGAACTGGGCAATGCCCTGATCCCCGTCGATCTCGGCGCAGGTCCGGACGGCACGCCACGGGTCCCGGGATCGGTCAGCGCCGGAGACCGACACACGTGTGCACTGACCCGGGGCGGTGAGGTCCTCTGCTGGGGCGAGGGACGGCATGGCCAGCTTGGCAACGGCAGCAACCAGAACGTCGGCAGGGCAGCCGGACAGATGGGCGATGACCTGGTTCCTGTCGATCTCGGAACCAGTCCGGATGGAACACCGCGCCTTGCGACATCGGTCAGCGCCGGTTACCGCCACTCGTGTGCCCTGATCAGCGACGGAGCCGTCGCCTGCTGGGGCAACGGTGGTCAAGGCGAACTCGGCAACGGGCGCAACCGACTGATCGGTGACGAGCCGGGGGAGATGGGCGACGACCTGGTGTTGGCGGACCTCGGTTCGAACCCCGACGGCACCCGACGCCGGGCGGTCGCAATGGACGTAGGCCTGAGGCGGACCTGCGTCGTCATTGAAGGCGGTGAGGTCACCTGCTGGGGACTGGGCACACAGGGGCTCCTCGGCAACGGCCGCCAGACCCTCTACATCGGCGACCATCCTGACGAGATGGGAGACGCACTGACGCCCGTCGACATGGGTTCAGACGCGGACGGGACACCCCGTCTGGCGATCGACGTAGCGGTCGGTGGCGGCGCGACCTGTGTTGTCCTCGACGGCGGCGAACTCACCTGCTGGGGGGTGGGCAACTCCGGGATGCTCGGCAACGAGCGCCGTGACAACGTCGGCGACGTACCGGGAGAGACGGGTGCGCTAGTAGACCTCGGAACCGGTCGCAGCGCGCTCGCTGTCTCGGTCGGAGACGAGCACGTGTGTGCAACCCTCGACGACGCGACCCTCAAGTGCTGGGGACGGGGCAGCAACGGACGGACGGGGCTCGGGTCCGCCGGGTGGGTGGGCCGCGCACCAGGGCACATGGGTGACAACCTGTTGCCGGTGGACCTGGGGACCGGACGGAGTGTGCGTCCACCAGCACAGGATCCGGCACCAGTCGAACTCGAAGAGGTCGACGAAGGGGTCGGCCCCGTACCGGTCGACCACCTCACCGCCGATGGATACACGACGTGTTACCGGGACAAGGGCAAGGTCCGCTGCTGGGGCATGGGCTACTACGGCGCCCTCGCCAACGGCACATGGAAGAGCCACGGCGGTCGCGCTGGCCAGGTCGGTGACGACCTCCCAGCCGTCGACCTCGGACTGGACCCCGAAGGAAGGTCCCGCATCGCAATGGCGGTCGCAAACGGCTTCGCGCACTCATGCGCAGTGCTGGAGGAGGGCGAGGTTGCCTGCTGGGGCCTGAACCACAGGGGCCAGCTTGGCCTCGGCCATCGGAACAACATCGGCGACCAGCCCGAGGAGATCGGCGATGCCCTCCGGACCGTCGACCTGGGAGGTCGGCCGGCCGTCGCTGTGACTGCCGGCTACAGCCACACCTGTGCACTGCTGCAGGGCGGCCAGGTGGTCTGCTGGGGTGACGGAGGCCAGGGCCGACTGGGAACGGGTGCCCGAGCCACCCTTGGTGACCAGCCCGGAGAACTCGGTCTCGATCTGATTCCGATAGACCTCGGACGGGAGGCGGACGGTGAACCGCTCGAAGCCATTCAGATCGTGGCCGGCCACTACCACACCTGCGCTCTCCTCGACATGGGCAGGGTCGTCTGCTGGGGCAACTCCGGTTGGGGACAGATCGGCGTCGGCGGGCCGAGGACGATCGGCGACGAAGTAGGCGAAATGGGCGCTGTCCTCGACTCTGTCCACCTGGCCGATCAGGCTCCGGTCGTTTCGGTCGAGTCGAGCCTCAACCACACCTGTGCCCGCTTCGAAGACGGTGCCGTCACCTGCTGGGGACGCAACAACTACGGACAGCTCGGCCTGGGCCACGCAGACGACATCGGTGACGATCCTGGCGAGATGGGTGCGGGACCGGGATCCGTCGATCTGGGTAGCCACGCCGACGGCGGCATTCGCATGGCCGTAGATGTCGCCGTGGGTGGCTCACACAGTTGTGCAATCGACGACACCGGTTCTGTCCTGTGCTGGGGTCGCAACCACAAGGGCCAACTCGGCGTCGGCCATACGAAGCCGGTGGGGGACCACCCCGGCGAGATGGGTAGGGGACTCGAGACGGTAGACCTTGGAACACATGCAGATGGCACCCTGCGTCGGGCTGTCAGCGTCGCCGCCGGCTACGCCCACACCTGTGTCGAACTGGACGACGCCACCGTGACCTGCTGGGGCCACGGAGGCTATGGCCAGACCGGTAGGGGTTCGTTTTCGACTGTTGGTGATCAGCCTGGAGAGATGGGCGACGACCTCCTGCCGGTGCTGTGAGGATGTGACCGCTCCCGGGTGTCCGGCCACCGTTGGTCAGATGATCCCGCAGGTCCGGAAGACCATGCCCGGGTCGAGGGGTTGGGCTGCAGCGATGGAGAAGTAGCCCGGAGAAGCGGGGCCCGATGATCTGAACGCCGGTACCTTCCGTTCGGATCAGGGACCGGGGTTGCCGCCGTCTGGTGGTGGGTTGCCTTCGTTGTTGCCGCCCTGGTCGTCTGGTGGCGGGTTGTTGTCGTCGGGTTGGATGTTGTCGTCTGGTGGCGGGTTGTTGTCGTCGGGTTGGAAGTTGTCGTCTGGTGGC
>JACKQG010000927.1_pt1 | contig 41238 bp, 33 predicted proteins | sample 8237621 | NCBI WGS metagenome assembly JACKQG01 (sample SAMN15677084, study PRJNA649215) | marine metagenome | biome: marine; feature: Black Sea; material: saline water; isolation source: suspended particulate matter (SPM) from the Black Sea western gyre | collected 2013-06-09/2013-06-10 | depth... | reverse complement strand
TGCAGAATAATTGCGATACCTCTGAGATTGAATTTCACCAGAGAGGTACGCTCTTCATAAGTGGGCACATTACGGAATAAGGATGAGCCGTACTATTGAATGAACCTTGGTCAATCATATACGTTATCGCCCAGTTGCTCTATTTTCTTCCCTTCGCGGTAATGTTTTACTTCCTCACACTATTGAATGAACCTTGGTCAATCATGTATGTTATCGCCCAGTTGCTCTACTTTCTTGCCTTCGCGGTAATGCTTTACTTCCTCACCAGGAAGGTTAACCGGGTGGATAGTTCCAAAATCTATACCATTCCCGAAGAGCAAATGCCCCTGGTTGTGCTGGCATATCCTGTACTTCGCGAGGATGAAAACACTATACATACCACTATGGTATCGTTGTCCAAGATGGACTACCCTAAATCTAAATACAGGATAATCGCTATTCCAAATAGTAACGATATGGCGACAATTGAGATATTAAGACGATTCCAGACAGAATTTCCCTTCCTGGAGATTCTGGAGGTGCCTCCCATCAGTAACCCGTCCTGGAATGTGGTCTGGCAAGCCTGGGCGAATAATCCCAAGGCCTACTGGTTTCACAAAGGTAAAACTAAATGGGACATAAATCTGCCGCCGAAGAAGACTCGGCAGCTCATTTACCTCTTCTATACTCTAGTGTCCCAGCATGGTACCGACTGGGTACTGGACTATATTGATGCTGATAGTATAACACCTTCAACTCACTTCAGGCTGGCGGCTGTTGGTTTGCAGCAATATGATGTACTTCAAGCCACGAATGTAGTTGGTAACCCACTGGACACCTGGGCCACCAGCTTTCACTCCTTCGACCACATGTGCTGGGATAGTAATACTTACCCACATATGTCTGCTGATGGCAAACACCCTTACTACGTGCTGGGCAAAGGGCTCTTCTACAAGGCAAAAGACCTTTTCGAACTGGGCTGTTTTAATCCCTGGATTACTATAGAAGACCCGGAGATAGGTATGCGGCTATGGACCAACGGGAAGCGCCTGGGCATCATTGTCGAGCCCTTAATCGAAGAGGTGCCTCGCACCTTCCGCGGTGGCATTATTCAGAGAAACCGGTGGATGTGTGGCTTTTTCCAAACGCTTAGCGCTCCTCTCGAACAGATGGGGATGAAATTCTGGCACCGGCAACTGGCGCGGCTTAACTTAGTGCCAACACTATCCTTGCTGATTAATCTTATCGGTTTGCCTACAGGGGCTTATGCTCTCTATCTCTTTATAACCAGCTATGGTCCTTTCCCGCCATGGGTGGTGGTGCTTTCGGTGGCCAATATAATTCTTTATATAGCGGTAATGGGGCAAGCTTATTGGAATGCATGGAAGCGGACCAGGCTGGTGCTGAAAAGAGTCTCTTCCCGGGTCTGGTATATGTTTCGCATTAATCCGTTATTCCTATTTCTCTATTATCTCTTGTGGTCTGTCCCGATAACAATCGGTTTCGGCATGTTCCTCGCCGACAAAGGAAAAGCCTGGGCGCGCACGGAAAAGGTAGATGCAGACCGTCGCTTTGTCTCCCATATATCAACGCCACCAAATGTCCCACCTACGCAAGGCTAAATACCATGAGCCTCCCCTCATATCTACCTCCTGAGGTAATCCGACACCGCTAGTACTTTAGTACTCTGTTTCAGATAGCGTATCGACTGGTACTAAAATCTCACGTCAAGGAGGACTTATAGGTCATTCGTTCGCCACTGGCTTGCCGTAAACTGGAAGTGTGGAGCGAGTTAGTGGTTCCAAAGTTCAGGCGTCGGTAAGAGCCCTCTTTGTGTTAGTAGGCTTGATTCTGGTGCTGGCAGGATTTCCGAAGCCAGTAGAGGCATTGGTGGAGACAAAGCTGTTTGGATGTGTTACAGACGTCAATGGGTTACCAGTCATCGATTGTTATGTAGATGCTTCCGACGAAAATTATGCCAGCTTGGGGAACACTTACACAAATGATAAAGGTTCTTACGAACTGAGCCTCCCCGGGCAGAAAACATACCATGTCTGGGCAGGGAAAACTGACCAGTATAATTTCTCGTACATTCCTCAGGGCAGATTGACTACATCGGGCCAGAATGACTTCAAACTGATGCCCGGTGCTAACATCATCATAAATGCTTATGACGCTCAAGGGAATCTCCTGCGGAACCAGAGCTTCAGACAAGCCACTCTGTCCAGAGTCTTCGCCACTGATTTGACGGATATACCAGCACACAGCTATTTCGGTGCCGTCCATGACGAAAAATCAAACTGGGATTGGAATCAGGCAATCCCAGCCCTTGTCGTTTTACCGCAAAAACAATATAAACTACATGTTAATCTGGAAGTACCCGGGTTCGGCAGGGTGATGCTCTCCGCGGACAACGAAGGCAATGGGTACGCTTTAAGCAAACAGGGAGAACAGATCACCATCAATCTTAACTATGAAATGGCCAAGTCTAACCTGGCAATGCTTAGGAAACAGAGCGATGCCTCGATGACCGAAGAGATAGAAGCCAGTGCTCAGCATCTTGCTGTTGCCGAGGGGTACCTGAAACAGAACCCGGCTGACATCAAGAATGCGGTCAGTGAACTTAACCTGTCCCTGAAATATTCACTTTTGGCCCGCGAGCAGTTAGTTTTGACCAGAGCAAAATCAGATATCGGAAAATACCGCAAGGGCGATGTCCAGCTAAGGATAGTGGATGCTGCAGGCGAGCCTCTTAGCAATTGCGCGGTAAATTTTAGCCAAGTCAGCAATGATTTTCTTTTTGGTGCTAACCCAATGGGTAGAAACGGGAGCTATGATGCAAAAATCGCCGACTTGATGAAGGATGCTGGTGTGAATCATTCCTATATCACAGCTCGATGGGGGTTAATTGAAGTCCAACCGGGAAAATTCAATTGGGACAACATAGACAATTATCAGAACATCGACGAGCAACTTAGCCGCGGGTTCAAGCTGATGGGCGCGCTTAGCCTGTGGTTTAGCCCAAACAGCGACTTTAGCCCTGCGTACCTCAAGGATATGAATTTTGAGGATCTTAAGAATAACGTCTATAATCATACCTACACTCTGGTAAGCAGATACAAGGGCAAAATAGATACCTGGGAAATAAACGAAATGAACCTTGCCAATGCCAACGCTCTCAACCTGACGCAGGAACAGAAACTTGAGATCATGAAGGTCTTCGACACTGCAGTAAGAGAGGCTAATCCACAGGCCAAGATACTCAATGGCTCTACCGCTCTTCCTTATGAGTTCACAGATAGTGTCCCATTCCCCGCGCTGCTGAAAAGTGACGTGCCTGCGGATATCGTTGGCCTGGAACTATATTACTCCGGGGTCAATGTTGAAGGATATTCAGTCGTGGGATTGGACTTGGCTGCAGTATCCGACTTGCTCGATTTCTATTCCACCTTCGGGAAGCCCATCTACATTAAGGAGCTCTCGGCTCCCTCCACACAGGTGTGTGGCTCATCCTGGTTGCACCAGCCGTGGGATACGCAAACCCAGGCCGAATACCTGGAAAACCTCTACACCATTGCCTTCAGCAAACCATCAGTCCAGGCCATAACCTGGTCGTGGGGCATTTCTGACCAGGATGCCTTTATAATGAGCGGTGGACTTCTGGATGCTAGCTCGAATCCGAAACCAGCCTATTTTGCCCTCAAAAATCTTCTTCATTCCTGGACTACCAGTGGCAGTGGAGTGACCAACAGTTCGGGCGAATATAGTTTCAGCGGCTTTGGTGGAGAATATGACGTTATCATAAAAGACCCGGATGGACGCAGCTTTAGTACCAAGATACACGTGACCGAACAACAAGTCAACTCATTCAGTATACCTGATCCTCACATGTGAAGGTTTGACTCCATATTGGATATGTAGTGGCTCTGCAGGAAAATGAGCCGGCTTCCGACAGGTTGTACAGAAGGCACTATGGCTTTTAAGAGAGGGGAAGATGGGATAATCTCGCCGCACTGCCTTGCGCTAGGGGTATTTTGTCGCTAAAATTTAGGATTAGACGGTCTATGTGGCGAGGCCGAAAGTTAGGTTAAAAGTTCTTCTTTCCGTCCACTGAGCCCCACCATGGTAGCTTTTGTGGGTTTAGATGGTGTGGTTATCCTTATTAGACACCTGCTTTTGAATTCATTCAATCTGAGAGACCTAACATTCAGCTTGACTCTCCATAGTAGCATTGATAAAATGCGATAGCTAAAACTGATTAGATTAGTAAGTGGAAACCATTTGCACATTTTCTTGGCAGTGCTCATTAGCTACTGGGCGAGTTTAGCCCGGGGCTGACCTCTCGCTTGCAATGGCGTGAGGTTTTTGTTTGGCTTAGTGTGGGAGTTCGAAAATGACCTCGGAAGAAAAAGAGGCGAGATTTGAAAGGATGCGGCATTCGGCTGCCCATGTGATGGCTGAAGCAGTCCAGTTCTTCTTCCCTGGAGCTAGATTTGGTATTGGTCCGGCTATCGAAGATGGGTTCTATTACGACTTCGAATTGCCCCGGGCTCTTGTTCCGGAGGATCTGACGGCAATTGAGTCTAAGATGAGGGAGATAATTGCTGCTAATCTTCCTTTTATTGGAGAGGAACTCAGTAAGGCTAAGGCAAAGAAGTTGTTTTCCGAGCAACCTTATAAGCTGGAACTCATTGAGGAACTTCCTGACAAGACGGTCACCATTTACCGGCAGGGCTCTTTTGTTGATTTGTGTCGAGGGCCCCACGTGAATTCAACTAGCGAGGTTAAGGCTTTTAAACTTACCAGTATTGCCGGGGCTTACTGGCGAGGTGATGAAAGACGCCCCATGTTACAAAGGATTTACGGTGTCGCTTTTGATACTCAGGCTGAGCTTGAAGGTTACTTGGCTCGATTAGCTGAAGCTGCCAAGCGAGACCACAGGAAATTGGGTAAGGAGCTCGACCTTTTTAGCCTTCATGATGAAGCCGGCCCCGGGTTAGTTCACTGGCATCCTAAAGGCGCTTTGGTGCGCCAGATAATTGAAGATTTCTGGAAAGTGGAGCACAGGAAACGCGGTTATGAAATTATCTATACTCCACATATTGCCAAGGTGGATTTGTGGAAAACCAGCGGACACTGGGATTTTTACCGGGATAATTTATATTCACCGATGGATATTGAAGGGCAGGAATACATTATCAAGCCGATGAACTGTTTGGGGCACATTTTGATTTACAAGACTCAGTTGCGTAGCTATCGCAATTTACCGCTTCGCTACGCTGAGTTGGGTACAGTATATCGCTATGAGCGGTCTGGGGTATTGCACGGTCTGGCTCGGGTGCGAGGCTTCACTCAGGATGACGCGCATATTTTTTGTCGACCTGACCAGCTTGAGGCCGAAGTAACAGAGGTGGTGCAATTAGCTCGCTTTATGATGGAGACATTTGGGTTTAATGAATATGAGCTTCTTCTGTCCACCCGGCCTGATAAATATGCTGGTAACGTCCAGATTTGGGAGGATGCGACGGAAGCACTAAAAAATGTTCTGGAGAAGCTTAAGCTTGATTTTACTATAGACCCCGGGGAAGGCGTCTTTTATGGGCCAAAAATTGATATCAAGCTTAGAGATGCTTTGGGGCGGTTGTGGCAGGGGCCAACTATTCAGGTTGATTTTAATCTGCCCCAACGCTTTGATGTTAACTACATTGGTGAGGATGGTTCGGAGCATCAGGTGGTGATGGTACATCGCACCGTGTTGGGGAGTATGGAGCGTTTTATGGCTTGTCTCATCGAACATTATGCTGGAGCCTTTCCGGTGTGGCTATCTCCGGTTCAGGTAGTCATAATTCCTATAGCTGACCGTCACCTGATCTATGCGCATCGGGTGGCAGATGAACTTAGAGAGAGTGGTATTCGTGTTCAGGTTGATAACCGCTCGGAGAGGATGAACTTAAAAATAAGAGAGGCGCAGCTAACAAAAATCCCTTATATGTTTGTTGTTGGTGAAAAAGAGCTGGATGCTTCTAAGGTTTCGCTTCGACTGAGGAATGGGGAGGACTTAGGCTTGCTGACGCTTTCTCAGTTTATGGATAGGGTAAATTCAATAATTGAAACTAAGGCGCCGGATAAACTTTGATTTCCTGTTGTGAATGTGATATATTTTTGCTCGATGGTCCACTTCTTGTAAGGAGGTGAGGAAAGACATAGTCAAAGAGAAGATACGCATTAATCGGTGGATTAGAGCTAAGGAGGTTCGGCTTATAGGGGAGACAGGAGCACAGTTGGGAGTAGTCCCGATTGAGAAGGCGTTACAGATCGCTAGCGAACGCGGTCTTGATCTGGTGGAGGTGGCGTCAAGTTCAGTTCCTCCTGTATGCCGACTTCTTGACTATGGAAGATATAGATACGAGCAGACCAAAAAGGAGCGAAAAGCACGAAAGGGTCAGAGAGGTGGTGGACTTAAGGAAATTCGAGTTAGACCCAGGATGAAGGAACATGACCTTGAGACTAAAATTAAGATTGCGAGGAAGCTGTTGGGGGGGGGTGATAAGGTAAGGTTTTTTGTAATCTTCCGAGGTCGGGAGATTACTCACCCGGAACTAGGTTTGAAACTATTGCGGAAAGCGACAGATGATTTGAAAGACATAGCAGCGTTGGATGGGACACCATCTTCGCAGGGTCGTATTATGAGCTTGGTGCTTTCGCCCACTTCGACCAAACAGATTAAGAAACCAGTTGTTGAGGAGAAAGTTTAGATGCCGAAACTTAAGACCCATAAGGGCGCTAAGAGCCGCTTCCACATTACTGGCAGCGGCAAGATTATGCGTGTCAAGGGTGGCAAGAGTCATCTAAGGCGTAAGAAACCAGCCAGGACTAAACGCCTTTATGATGATATGATTACTGTTCACCCTTCTGATAAGGTTAGATTAAAGAGACTACTGCCATATGGCTTGAAATAGATTAGGAGGAAACGATTGCCACGAGTTAAAGGTGGAATAGTCACTCGTAGACGGCATAAAAAGGTACTGAAGTTAACTAAGGGGCATAAGGCTACCAGGCATTCTTTATTCCGGCGTGCCCATGAGTCTATGATGCATGCCTTGTTTTATGCCTATCGCCATCGTCGAGAACGTAAAGGTGATATGAGGCGTTTGTGGATTATCAGGATAAATGCAGCTGCCCGGGCGGGAGGGCTTTCCTATAGCCAGTTCATGGATGGCCTAAAAAAAGCCAATGTTGAGATCAACCGCAAGGCATTGGCAGAAATGGCCGTAAAAGACCCATCCAGCTTTTCAAAGTTATTAACTCTAGCTTCAGCCAAACTTGAGAGCTAAAATTCCCCTCACATAGCGAGAATGATGCTAAATCAGGTTGAAGAGCTTGCCTCCAAAGCTTCTGATGGGCTGGGCAAAGTCACCGATGTCAACGACCTTGAAGCATGGCGAATTCGCTATTTGGGCAGAAAAGGCAGTTTAATACAGGTTCTGCGCTCGTTGGCAACTCTGCCCTTAGAAGAGAGGCGTGCGGTTGGGGCTCGAGCCAATGAATTTAAGAAATCGCTTGAAGCTGCCTATACTGAGAAGAAAAGCAATTTAGAGCGAAGTTCAGCTCTTTCTCTGCAACGTGAAAGCCTGGATATCACCCTTCCCGGTCGGCAGGTTTCTCTCGGTCGCCTTCACCCAACAACTCAGATAGTTGAGGAGATTTGTGCCATTTTTAGTAGCATGGGTTTTCAAGTTGTCGAGGGGCCTGAGGTGGAACGGGACTATTATAATTTCGAAGCTCTCAACATGCCGGTAGATCACCCAGCCCGTGATATGTTTGCCACATTATGGGTGGATCTTGAGACTGAAGCTGGTGATAAACCTGTGCTTTTGAGAACACACACCTCTCCAGTCCAGATAAGGGTTATGGAGAAATCACGCCCGCCTATAAGAATAATAGCGCCGGGACGAGTCTATAGATATGAAGCCACAGACGCACCGCATGAGTGGATGTTTTATCAGGTCGAAGGGCTGGCAGTTGATAAAAACATAACCCTGGCTGACTTGAAAGGTACTCTTTTTGAGTTTGCTCGCCGCCTTTTTGGCGAAGAGAGAAAATGCCGTTTCCGTTGCGATTACTTTCCTTTTGTGGAGCCTGGTGTTGAGGTGGCTATTGATTGCATGGTGTGTCGTGGCGCCGGATGTAGACTGTGCGGCAATAGTGGTTGGATTGAAATTTTAGGTGCGGGCATGGTTCATCCTGAAGTTCTTCGGCGTGTTGATATAGACCCTGAAGTTTATTCGGGTTTCGCTTTTGGTATGGGTGTGGAACGCATTCCAATCCTTCGCTATGGCATAGAGGATATTCGCCTCTTTTATAGTAATGACCTCAGGTTTTTAAGACAATTCTGAACTTGGTTATTTTGACTCTTGGGATTTACTAGTGAAAGTTTCGCTTCGCTGGCTAAAAGAATATGTTGACATTTCCACACCGCTTGAGGAGCTGTGTGAAAGGTTGACTATGGCTGGATTGGAGGTTGGTGGAATGGAGGTGATTGGTGGGAGCTGGAACTATATAGTGATTGGCAAAATAGTTGATGTTAGTGCCCATCCTAATGCCGATCGCCTGAGGCTGGTGACCGTTGATTTAGGGAAACAACGTTCCACTGTAGTCTGTGGAGCACCTAATGTTGCAGTTGGTGATAAGGTGGTTTTTGCCCATGTGGGAGCTCAGCTCATAGATGGTCATAGTGGTGAAACGGTGCAATTGGAACCAGCTAAGATTCGTGGTGTTCTTTCTGAAGGGATGATTTGCTCTGAGAAGGAACTGGGGATTTCTGATAGCCACGAAGGCATTATGATTCTATCATCAGAGGCGACCATCGGTACTCCTTTGACTGAGTATCTTGGTGATACGATTCTTGACATGGATATAACACCAAACCGGCCTGACTGTCTATCGGTGATAGGTATTGCCAGGGAGATAGCGGCTCTCACCGGGAGCAAGCTAAATATCACTGAGGTTCATTATCCGGAACTAGAAAGAGCCATAGATTCCTCTGCCTCAGTTGAAATTGTTGAGCCAGACTTATGCCCCAGGTACTGTGCCAGCCTGCTGACTGGGATTAAGGTAGGTGAGTCACCTCAGTGGCTACAACGGCGGCTGTTGGCTTGTGGTATGCGTCCCATTAATAATATTGTTGATGTTACAAACTATGTGATGCTGGAATACGGGCAACCACTTCATGCCTTTGACTACAATGAGATACGGGGCAAACAAATTATCGTACGTCGAGCACAGAGTGGTGAGATTATAGCTACGTTGGATGGAGTTGGGCGGACTCTCAACCCGAATATGCTGATGATTGCCGACAAGGAGCGAGCCATTGCCATCGCCGGTATTATGGGTGGGGCAGATACTGAACTTACGGAGAATACTACCTCTGTTCTGATAGAATCAGCGAATTTCAATCAGGCGGTTATTCATCGGGGGAGCATTGCTATACGGCTGAGCAGTGAAGCTTCACTACGGTTTGAGAAGGGGCTTAGCCGAGACTTGCCGTTAATAGCGTTAAAGCGAGCCACACAATTAATGGCAGAATTGGCTGGGGGGAAAGTGGCTAAGGGAATTATTGATGTTTATCCTGGCAAGCAGCGTAGGGAATCTATATCGCTGCCTGTTGCTGGCATTAAACGGCTTCTCGGTGTGGAGTTGGATGTTAGTGAAATAGCCAAGACTTTGGAGTTGTTGGGGTTCAGTTGCAGGCAAGCTGAATCAAATTCAAAAGTTCACGTAGAAGTTCCTTGGTGGCGTACAGATGTTACTTGTGCCGCCGATTTAGCCGAAGAGGTAGCTCGAATCATTGGCTATGACAGAATCCCGACTACTATGCTGAGTTCACAATTGCCAAGGCATGAGCCAGTGCCGATGTTGTCTCTCAAGCGACAACTGCGCAATATCCTTGTTAGCTGTGGTTTCCAAGAGGTACTTACCTATTCTTTGACCAGCTTGGAGATTTTGAGTAGGCTTTCGCCGGAGCTTCGTCTGATAGGTCCAACTCCAATGAAAGTGGCTAATCCGATGTCTAGAGAGCAGGAATATCTTCGCACTAGTTTGCGAGCCGGTCTCCTATCAGTTTTAGCTCGGAATGAGAGATACCAAGAGGATGACATGAGGCTTTTCGAGATTGGGAAGGTGTTCTTACCCCGAGAAAGGGATTTGCCCCAGGAGAGAGAAATGCTTTGTGCTGTGCTAAGTGGTTCACAGCATAGGTTGTCCTGGCGGAGTAAAGAGGAGCCAATCGATTTCTTTGTTGCCAAGGGAGTGGTAGAGTCTATTCTATCCCAGTTGGAAATGGGTGCGAGCTTTGAGAAGGGTGAAGACGAAAGTTTGTGCCCCGGTAGAATTGCTAGTGTAGTTATTGGCGATGAAAATTTGGGGGTTGTAGGTGAGCTACATCCCAAAGTATCAGAAGTTTTTGAGCTTTCTGATGCCGTCTATCTGATTGAAATCGACCTGGATAAACTGTTATCTTTTATGGTTACTCTCAAAAAATATCAACCGCTTCCCCGATATCCAAGCACAAGCAGAGATATCGCACTGTTGGTGGATGAGCAGATAACCTATCAACAGATTTGCGAAATCATTCAGAACTTTCCTCTTGTGAATTCGGTCGCTCTTTTTGACCTTTATGTGGGCGAACAGGTGCCAGGAGGTAAAAAATCTCTCGCTTTCAGAATTATCTATCAATCACCCACACATACCTTGACTGATAATGAAGTTGACAAAGTCCAACAGCAAATTATCGATAAGTTGCAGCGCGATTTAAGAGCTTCATTGAGGAGCTGATTTGTCCTTGACCAGAATTGTTAAAAAACTTCTCACTTGAACGAAACTTTTGCCTAAATTTACGCTATAATAGGATGCGATTATTTACAGGAAGGGGGGAGATAAGCGTGAAAATTAAAGTTTCTGCTGCGGCTCTATGCTTAGTTTTCATTTCAGTTCTCTGTCTTGCAGTTCCTGTCCAGGCTGCTGGAATGACTCCAACTGCGGGTGTTGTTGGGACGACGGTGACCATATCTGATTTGGCATCCGGGTCTTATTCCATTAAGTGGGATGGAGTTGAGGTCAAACAAGGTACACTGCCAGGTGGGGGTAGTGTCACCTTTATCGTACCTGATGCCTGCGGAGGGGATCATGCTGTCACAGTGGAAAATCCGGTTGATAATCCGGTCTTTACTGCATCCTTCTCTGTTCTTCCTTCGATAAGTATTAGTCCAATTTCGGCTGCTTTTGGTGATTCTGTCACTGTTGAGGGTAAAGGCTTCGCCGATGCCGAAAGTAGTATTAAGGTCACTTATGATGATACAGACATGGAGACAGGAATTTCTGCTAGTAGTAAAGGCTCGTGGGACGCAACTTTTTCTGTACCTAGCTCTGCCAAGGGTAGTCACACGGTTGATGCTTCAGGGAGTACCACTGAGGCGGGTGATGTTCCCGATGTCACCTTAACAGTCAGTCCAAAAATCAGTCTCAACCCGGCATCTGGCGGTGTTGGCACTTCAGTTACTGTCAGTGGTACCGGCTTTGGCAAGGATGAGAGCGGCATTCGAGTTACGTATGATGCCACTGATGCAAAGACAGGCGCTAGCGCTGATAGCAAGGGGTCATGGAAGGTTACCCTTCTTGTTCCTGGCTCTATTCAAGGCGTTCATACAATAGATGCCTCAGGGGCTTCCACCACTGCTGATGAAGTTCCTGACGCCACTTTTTTTGTCTCCGCTGCTGTGAAAGTTAAGCCAGAATCGGGGTATGTAGATGATAGTATTACTATTGACGGCTGCGGTTTTGGCGGCAGCGAAAGTGGTATCACGATTACGCTTGATGGTAATGTTATTAAGAGTGATGTAACAGCTAATAATGAAGGTTGCTGGACCACATCTTTGGCTATATCTGCCTGTGCTGGAGGTAGTCATTTCGTAGATGCTTATAGTGCTTCGACTGCCGCTAATGATGTTGCTGATGCTAAGCTAACTGTTTTATCGAAGGTGGTCATAGAGCCTGCTGAGGGGTATGTGGGTTGTGATATCATGGTTACCGGCACTGGTTTTGGTATAAACAAAGAATTGACTATAAAATATGACAACGTTGCGGCGGTTACTAAATTGGCCACTGATGCTAGCGGCAACTTTCAAGCGAGCCTTAAGGCACCTAAAAGTACAGGTGGTGGACATAATGTAATCGCTGCTGATGCTGGTGGTGCTTCAGCCTCGGGTATTTTTACCATGGAAACAACTCCACCATCATTGCCACAGATTGTGTCGCCGAAGGATGGAAGTAGAGTAGGCCTTTTTGATCGTGCTGCTCCTACCTTTAAATGGACCGATGTTTCTGACCCGAGCGGTGTTTACTATAGCTTGCAGGTATCTTCTCAATCGGATTTTGCAACGACGGTGTTGAGTAAAGAAGACTTGGTTGAACCTAAGTATACCTTGACTGACGATGAGGCTTTACTTCGAGGAAAATATTACTGGCGGATTAAAGCTGTAGATGGTGCTGGTAATGATAGTGGCTGGACCACATCAATACTTGTTAAGGTTGGACTTATGCCACTATGGGCGTTCATACTTATCGCCGTTGTTGCTATTGCCTTTATAACTCGATTGGCTTTCTTTTTGCGGGGTGTCAAGAGGGGGCACTAAAGAGAGCTTCAACAAGCGAATTCATGTTGTCCTTAGGGTTAGTTAGCAAGGATAAATAGATAAGGTTGGTTAGCGTTGGCAGCAAAGAGTAAGTCGAGTCTATTTTGGATGGCGTGTTGATATTCATAGCTTCGTGGTTTCAGCGGCGTGTCAAATTGGGGCAGTCTTAGCTTTCTAGTTTTTTTGGAGTAGCTCCTTAATACTTGTGGTTATTCCTTCTAGGGGTAAAAGCTCGGTTTGTTTTTCCTTGCGCCATTTTATCTCTATGCTCTGACTTTCCAGGGTGCGAGGGCTTATGGTTAAGCGAAGGGGTATACCTAGAAGGTCCGCATCGTTGAATTTGACCCCTGGGGATTCATCTCGATCATCGAAGAGCACCTCAAAGTTTTTTCTGGTTAAATTTTGGTAGAGTTTTTCTGCATTTTCAGCGACATCAGGATTTTCCAGGCGCAGAGGGCAAAGGTAAATGTGGTAGGGGGCAATTGTTACAGGCCACATAATGCCTTTATCGTCGTGATTCTGCTCTACTGCGGCTGCCATTAGTCTTCCCAGTCCTATGCCATAGGTACCCATTATGATTGATTGTGACACACCGTTTCGGTCGAGGAAGGAAGCTCCAAGCTTCTCACTGAGAAAGGTGCCTAGTTTGAAGACGTGACCCACCTCGATTCCACGGCTGGATTGGAGTTTGCCGTTGCATTTCGGGCAGCCATCCCCGGGTCGGGAAGTGGCAATATCAACTAGAAGGTCAATTTTGAAATCACGGGGGTAGTTCACGTTCTTAAGGTGGGTGTCCGGCTTATTGGCACCAGCAATGAAATTAGAGCCCAAGTTTATTGAGTCATCAGCTACAATTCTAATTCCTTTTATACCAATTGGCGAAGCTGAGCCAGCTACTAATCCTGCTGTCTTCACTTCAGTTTCTGTAGCCAGACGAAGCTCTGAGCATTTCAGCAAATTTTTGAGTTTCGTCTCGTTGGCATCGATGTCTCCCCTAATAACTACGAAGACAATCTCGTCATCGGCTGAGTAGAAGATAGCTTTTAGTGTATAGCTTGCTGGCACACCAACGAAGTTAGCTACCTCTTCGATAGTTTTGATGTTAGGTGTTGATATTTCCTCGATTGGCAAAGGAGTTTTTTTCTCCAGTTTTGGCTTGATGCTCTGAGCCTTTTCCAAGTTGGCGGCATAACCGCAGTCTGAGCAATAGACAATTTCATCTTCACCACTATCAGCGATTAGCATAAACTCGTGAGACTCTTTGCCACCAATAGCGCCGCTATCGGCTTCTACAACCACTGCCGGTAAGCCACAGCGGGAGTAAATGTTCTTGTAGGCTTGTATCATTGCCTGGTAGCAGCGGTCTAAATCTGCCTCGTCAATATGGAAACTGTAGAGGTCTTTCATGATGAACTCACGGACACGTAGTAACCCGCCCCGGGACCTAGGTTCATCGCGGAATTTATTCTGGATTTGATAGAGGAGAAGGGGTAAGTCGCGGTAGCTTTGCACATAGCGTCGAACAAGCTCGGTTACAATCTCTTCGTGTGTAGGGCCTAAGACCAACTTGTGCTCTCGACGGTCGGTAACGGTGAACAACGTTTTGCCAAAAGAGGGGTATCTGCCTGATGCCTCCCATAGTTCGAAGGGTTGAAGTGTTGGCATCATCAACTCCTGCCCGCCGGTCTTGTCCATTTCCTCTCTGATTATTTGCTCTATTTTCCTGAGCACACGCCAGCCTAAGGGCAGATATGAATAGACACCAGCGGCTACCTGTTGAATCATTCCAGTCCTAAGCAGCAACTGATGGCTCAGAGTGTCGGCTTCTGATGGTATTTCTTTTAGTGTCTTGCCAAAAAGCTTGGAAAATCGCAAGTTTATATCCCTTAAGCTGTTTTTCTTAAAGCGGAGACCTTATTGCCGCTTATTCTATACTAAAGGGCGGATATTTGTCAGTCAGAAGCATATAATAACCACTTACTCTGGTGTACCAACGGACATAGCCGGTAATGAAGTAAAAAGCCCATTTAGGATACCTCCCGGTGAATAGAATGGCCCACCAGGCGACGAAAACGACAACGCTGGCAGCTATACCGAAAGCCCAAAGGACGATCAAATGAGGTATGACCATGAAGCCTCGAAAGAAAGTAGTCAGCCGCGAGAGTTTTTCTTGATGTCTTACACTGACAGTTATCGGATATTCCACTTTATTGTCCTTTTGTTCTTCCTTTTGTTCTCCTTTTGTTACTCTTTTACGAATCCGTCTTAGTTCGATCCAGCTTGTTATAGTCCAAGAGATTAAAAATATGAATGCTAAAATAATGAATACTATCCTGTGCTCGGGCATAGTACGTATCATGGCTTGTATACCGTATATCGCCAAGATTAAGCCAGAAAACAAAAAAGAAAGTCTAGCATAATATTCGACCCATACTTTAACATTCTTTTTCATGTCCCATCTTCCACTTTCAGCTTAATGTTTTCCCTACAGGCTTTTCACCTCTGCCATAAGTGCCTCTAGGAAGTCTTTTTCAGCGACGGTGTTCACCACCTTGCCTTTTTTGAAAATGGCACCTTTGTCTTTGCCGCAGGCGATGCCGACATCAGCGTCTTTTGCCTCACCTGGGCCATTAACAACACAACCCATGACGGCAACCTTGATAGGTTTGCTTATCTCTTTCAGGTTTTTATCTACGGATTCGGCAAGGCTGATGATATCAACCTCAGCTCGCCCACAAGAAGGGCAGCTTATCAAGGTAGGGCCATGTTGGCGTAAATCAAGGCATCTTAAGATTTCGTAAGCAGTGTTCACTTCTTCACAGGGATGGGCACTAAGGGAGACACGAATGGTGTCGCCGATACCTTCGTGAAGTAGTATACCTATGCCTACAGCGCTGCGGACAGCGCCAGCTCTAGGTAGCCCTGCCTCGGTTATACCTAGATGCAAAGGGTAGGGTATCTTGGAGGCCATTGCTCTATAAGCTTCAATAGTTGTAGGCACGTCGAAGGCTTTAAGCGAGACTTTGATCAAATCAAAGTCCAGACTTTCCAGTAAGTTGATTTGCTCCAGCGCTGCATCAACCATATGCTCAGATATAGATGCGCATGGTTTTGAAGCTGGCGGTAGGCTTCCAGCATTGATGCCGATGCGTATTGGTATCTGTCTTTGCTTGGCTGCCTGAACTACTTTAGCGACTTGTTCTGGATTGCGGATATTGCCGGGGTTAAGACGCAGCCCGTTAGCGCCGGCCTTCAAAGCCTCAAGGGCAAGTCGATAGTCGAAATGGATATCGGCGATGATGGGAATGGAGACGTTCTTTTTGATGCTTGAAATGGCCTGTGCAGCTTCGAAGTCGGGTACAGCTATTCGAACTATCTCACAGCCACAATCGGTGAGTTCCTTAATTTGAGTTACGGTGGCTTGTATGTCTCTGGTATCGGTTTTGGCCATAGACTGAACTATAACAGGTGCATTGCCACCTATTGTTACTGTTCCAACTATTATGGGTTTGGATTGCCTGCGGATTATCAAGGTAGCACACTCTCTCCATGAATAATGTTTGCAATATCATAGTAGCTTATCACCAGAATTAGAAGTATTAGCACCATAAAACCAATTAGATGGACAAGCCCTTCTTTTTTTGGTGAAATCCTTTTTCCTCGCCTGACCCATTCCAAAGCTACAAAGATGAGTCTGCCCCCATCGAGGCTAGGGAAGGGGAGCAGGTTAATTATGGCCAAGTTTATGCTAATGAGAGCAGCAAATTCGAGTAGGGGGCTTAGGCCAGCTTTAGCCATCTCACCCGTAAGTTCGGCAATACCTATCGGCCCAGCTAGCTGAGGTGGTGTTCCTCTAATGAACCAGCCTACTACTTCATTTCGGAATAAGACAAGGATTTCCCAGCCATGAATTATACTTGAAGGCACTGCCTTCCAGATGGGATACGATTCGCGGACTATGGTGCTGTCTACCCCGATGATAGCGATACCGGTGGCTCCCTGCCCTTCTGGTGGATTCCACCTTGGTTTTAGGTTTACTTCCTGTTGACCGAGCTCGCCTCTCTGAAGTGACATATTTATCTCTGAGCCGAGATTAAGCTGGATGAAATAGCCGACATCACGGCGGTTTCTAATTGTGTGGTCGTTTATTGCCAGGATTGTATCGCCAGGCTCAATCCCAGCAATCTGAGCTGGTGAGCCTGCGGCTACTTCTTTCACCTGTACCTGCTCTAAGAGCATATCATGGGGGATCATAAAGCTGATTGAAAATAGTAATATCGGGAGTAGAATATTCATCAGCGAGCCAGCGCTAAGAACAAGGAATCGGATGGGGATGCTCTTGCTGGCTAGGCTGCCTGGTAGTGTCGGGTCTTCTTCTCCCAGCATTTTGGTAAAGCCACCGAGCGGTATGGCGTTTAGCGAATACGTTGTCTCGCCCCGCTTGAAACTGATAATCCTTGGTGGGAAACCGATGCCAAATTCCTCCACCTTTACTCGGGCGAGCTTGGCTGTGATGAAATGCCCAAACTCATGGGCGAAAACAAGTAATATTAGTAAGCCGATAAAACTGACAGTTGTAAGCGCTATTGTTTCAAGCATAGGTTTGCCTTTTCAGTAAGTTTAAGTGCGGTGTCTCTTGCCCAGTCATCAGCAGCTAAAATTTCATCCAAAGTAGGCTTGGCTATACCCCGGTGCAAGCTGATGGTATGGGCTATTATTTCGGCGATGCCGGGGAAATTAATATGCTGTTTGAGAAAGAGTTCGACCGCTATCTCATCGGCAGCACAAAGCACAGAAGGGTAGGTTCCTCCCTTTTTCCCAGCGTTCAGTGCCAGTTGTAAGCACGGGAACATAGAATAGTTTATTGTTTCAAAGGTTAGTGAATTCAGTCGGGCTAGGTCAATATGTGGCAACCTGGGATTGGCCAATCGCTCGGGATAGGATAAAGCGTATTGGATAGGGAAACGCATGTCAGGGGTGCTGAGTTGAGCCTTTAGCGAGCCGTCAGCAAATTCTACTAGGGAATGAATAATGCTCTGGGGATGAATTATGATCTCCATTTTTTTAAAGGGTATAGAAAAAAGCCAGTGAGCTTCGATTAGCTCCAGGCCTTTGTTCATTAGAGTTGCCGAGTCAATAGTCACTTTCTTTCCCATTTTCCATGTGGGATGTTGCAGAGCCTCCTCAATAGTAACCTTAGCTAATTGTGTGGGTGAATAATGATAGAAAGGTCCTCCTGAGGCTGTCAGGATAAGTCGAGCCACTTCAGCTTTCTCTCCACGGAGGCATTGCCATATAGCGCTATGTTCGCTGTCAATAGGCAGGATTTGAGCTCGGTGGTATTTAGCTTCCGCCATAATGATTTCCCCTGCCATGACTAGAACCTCTTTGTTGGCCAGAGCTATTTTTTTCCCAGACCTTATGGCGGCTAGTGTTGGAGCCAGCCCTGTTTTACCTGAGGTGGCTATTATAACGATGTCGACATCAGGATGGGTGGCCATCTCTTCCATGGATGAGAATTTTGTTTTATCGGGCAGGCTGAACTTAATTGGTGAATATGCCAGTTTAGGCTGAAATTGGCTGATTTGTCCGGCAAGTAAGCTCGTATTTTTACCGCCAGCCAATCCTACAATCCTGAATTTGTCCGGAAAGTCCTTTATTATGTCCAGGGCTTGCTGCCCTATCGAACCTGTTGAACCAAGGACAGCTAATTTTTTAACAGTATTGCTCATAGTGTAATTAATACCACACAATAGTATACTATAACTCCAGTAAATATGAGACTGTCAATTCGGTCTAGGATACCACCGTGCCCCGGTATTAGCTTGCTTGTGTCCTTGACGCCTGTGTTGCGCTTAAGCATTGATTCGGCTAAATCTCCAAGCTGAGCGAATAGGCTGATAATACAGCCTAAGAGTGCTATTTGCCAGTAGCTAAAGGGCAGTGGAAAGATTGTACCGAGAATTAACGAGGCTATAATACTGGCTAACAGTCCACCTATGGCTCCTTCCCAGGTTTTACCTGGGCTTATGGATGGAGCTAGGGCGTGTTTGCCCCATGCTCTGCCGATAAAAAAAGCACTGGTATCGCTAGCAAATGTTGTGAACATAGCCCAAAAGACCAGCTCTTTGCCGGCCTCCAGGTTTCTGAGTTCAACCCAGTAGCTGAGCATCCAGCCGATATAGAGGATACCAGCCATTGTCCATGCCCAGTTGGTAAAAGCCTGTTCCCTTGGAGAACGAAACAACAGCCAGATTAGCGAGACAACTATGGCTGAAGTAATGAGAAAGGGTATTGTGACAGCATATGGGCAATGAGGGCTGATGACTACAAGTAGTACCCAGGCCATACCGAAATAAGTGATTGGCTGTATCTTTAACTGACCAGCCATTCGGTAGAATTCCCAACTGCCAAGCGCAGCCATGATAGCTATCAGAAGCGTAAACCAAGGTTCGCCGAACCAGATTATGGCAATCAGGAGTGGTAGGCCAACAACAGCAACGAGAATTCTATGCCTGAGCATGTTTATTCTTAGACTCTGTGTGCTTTAGGTAGCGCTGGGTATAGCGAGGAACGATGAATCTTGGCATGGTTTTTCGGTGCTGGGCATGATGTTTTACGTGTAGATTTATTCTTTAGGAAATGTGTGGCCTGCAAGTTTCGGAGTTCTTAGACCTCCATTATCTCCGTTTCTTTGACTTGTCCTATGTCATTGGCTTGTTCTATGAATCCATCAGTGAGCTTTTGAAGTTGTTCTGAGGCACGTGCGTATTGATCTTGGGAGATTTCTTTATTTTTCTCGGTCTGCCTCAATTTTTCGATAGCTTCACGTCTTAGATTACGAAGAGCAATTCTTGCCTCCTCCACTCTTTTGTGAACTAACTTGATTAACTCTCTACGTCGTTCTTCGGTGAGCGGTGGTATAGGTATGCGTATGACATTGCTATCGCTCGTTGGGTTTAGGCTAAGGTCAGAGGTGAGGATGGCCTTCTCGATACTGCGGAATGAACTGCGGTCCCATGGTTGGATAAGTATCATTTTGGCTTCGGGGATTGAAATAGAAGCTATCTGGTTGATTGGAGTGAGGACACCGTGATAATCAGCCTTGATATGTTCAACCAGGGCCGGTGACGCACGTCCTGTACGAATAGATGCCAGGTCTCGGGTCAAAGCATCGACGGCTTTTTTCATTTTACCATCGATTTCGGTGAGTATTTGCTCGATCATTTCTCTTCCTCGTTAGTGACGAAGGTGCCGACATGTTCTCCACAGATGGCGCGCTCTATACTTTGTTTTCCCTGGAGGTCGAAGATTATTATAGGAAGTTTGTTGTCATGACACAGAGAGAAAGCAGTGCTGTCCATCACTTGGAGTTGTAACTTTAGAGCAACTCTGTGGGTTAAACGGTCAAATTTCTTTGCCCTCGGATTGCTGAGAGGGTCAGAATCATACACACCATCGACTTTATTTTTGGCTACTAGGAGGACATCGGCTCCGATTTCAATGGCCCGTAGTGCTGCAGCGGTATCGGTAGTCATGTATGGGTTTCCTGTACCGCCGGCAAAAATAACGACTCTTTTCTTTTCCAGGTGTCGGATAGCTCGACGACGTATATATGGCTCGGCTACGGCGTGCATGGTAATGGCTGACTGAGTTCTAGTAGTTACCCCTTTGTTTTCTAGTGAATCCTGAAGGGCCAGAGCATTAAGCACCGTAGCTAACATTCCTGCATAGTCAGCTGTGGCTCGATCCATTCCCTTAGCTTCGCTACCAGTGCCTCGCCAGAAATTGCCTCCTCCAACAACTATAGCCACCTCAACGCCTTGCTCAATTATTTGTTTTATTTGTTGTGCTACGCGTGTCAGGACTGAACGGTCGATACCAAACCTTTTCTTACCCATGAGTGCTTCGCCACTTAGCTTGAGTAAGACACGCTCATATTTGGGCTTTTTTGCTGCCACTTCTAATAACCCAATTCGAATCTGACGAATCTGCGTATTTTGATATTCTCACCAACCTTGGCTATCGTTTCAGTGATGATATCTTGGACAGTCTTGTTTGGGTCTTTGATAAAGGGCTGGAGCAAGAGACAAGCTATTTCAGGGTCTTTATCTGTTTCTTGTGGCATATCTTCTGGAGAAACGAATTGTGGTGACATAGCGGCTGTTTGAAGAGCTAGATTATGGGCCAGCTCTTTGAATTCGTCAGTACGGGCGACAAAGTCGGTCTCACAGTTGACTTCAATTAATGCTGCAATCTGGCCTCCTTGGTGGACATAAGCTTCGATTATTCCTTGGTCTGCGGCGCGATCAGCTTTTTTGCGAGCCAAGGCCAGTCCGCGCTGGTTGAGAATCTCTGTTGCCTTTTCCAAGCTTCCTTCTGCTTCGAGGAGAGCCTTTTTACAGTCTATGACGCCAGCACCGGTTTTTTCCCTAAGCTCCTTTATCGCTGTAGTTGAAACCTGCAATTATACCTCCTTGCCAGGTAGGGTAAGGCATTTCTGTCTCGCTATTTGTCTTCGTCAGGTGCAAAAATATGTGATTCCAGTAGCTGGTCGGGTTCTATCCCTGCTGGAGCTGGTTCAGCAGTTCCTATTTCGCCGGTCTCTTTAAGTGTCTTGCCTTCGAGAACCGCGTCAGCCATTTTGCTGCATATGAGTCTGATTGCCTTTATAGCATCATCATTAGCCGGAACAAGGTATTCGATGCCCGTGGGATCGCAGTTAGTGTCCACAACAGCTATTATTGGTATGCCAACCTTTTTTGCTTCAGCCAGAGCTATTTTCTCTTTAGTTGGGTCGACAATAAATAAGGCTCCAGGCAGGGTAGTCATTTCCTTGAAGCCGCCCAGCAGCTTGTTAAGTCGTGCTATTTCCTTTTCGACCTTCATTTTTTCTTTTTTGGATAAGTGATCTAGCTCACCTTTATCTCTTCTATCCTCGAGACGAACCAAGTAATCTATCCTGGCTTGAATAGTAGCGAAATTGGTTAACATTCCACCCAGCCATCTTTGGTTGACATAATACATGCCACATCGTTTTGCTTCTTCTTCCACGATTTCCTGAGCTTGCTTCTTAGTGCCGACGAAGAGAACACTTTGCCCGTCGCTGACCAGTTCTCTAATGTAGGTGCAGGCTCTGTCCAGCATAGTTACAGTTTGTTCCAAATCGATGATATGGATGCCGTTGCGCTGGGTGAAGATGTAGCTTTTCATATATGGATGCCAATGGCCCGTTAGGTGCCCAAAATGAGCCCCTGCCTCAAGAAGCTGTTTAACTGAAATAGACTCCGGCAAAATCTGACCTCCTAATTATACTAAACCCCTGAAAAAACCGAGGCTTTTCATGGGTTACTAGTAATAATCCTTAACTAAAGTTGCGCATCAGTATAACATAAGGTGATTGGTAAGGCAATTGAGTAAGAGATGATAATCGCCTGTTGCTTGTCACTATCGATGGTCCTAAACAGGTGTAATTTATATTCGGGTTCTTGGTATCCATTGAGAACTCGTTAAAGCTAAATCCATAGTTAAGACAAAAACGTAGCCTCTCCTATCTGGAGAGGCTACGGGAAATGCTCTTTGCACTAAAAATGTGCTTAGATTAGCCCAATTTCTTGTGCTACCAGCTCTCTGTGGAAATCAGTGCCACCAAAAGCAATGTCTGCGGCCTTAGACCTTCGGTAATAAAGTGGTATATCGTGGTCATAGCTGGTGGCAATAGCACCGTGTAATCTTACTGCCCATTTACCTACATTCTTATAGACCTCGTTGACATACGCCTTTGCCAAGGAGGCTTCTTTGGCACAGGGTTGACCTTCTGATTCCATCCAGGCTGCTTTATAGACTAAATAACGACTAGTTTGCATTGAGGTCCACATGTCGGCCATTATATGTTGAAGTGCCTGGAAGGCTCCGATAGGTCTATCATACTGAACTCTTTCTTTGGAGTACGCTACGGTCATTTCGACACAAGTCTGTATCGCACCGATGGACTCTGCGCACTTGGCTATAGCTCCTTTGCGCAACATCATTTCTACAATCGGCCATCCTTTGTCTATCTTGCCCAGTATGTTTTTCTTGGGCACGGTAACGTTCTCAAAGCGTACCTCGCATAATTTATCTGCGGCTATACTGGGTATTACCTCACAGCGTATTCCAGTGGTTTTGGAGTCAACCAGAAAGATGGTGATTCCTTCCTCAGGAGGAGTCGTATCGTTGGTTCGGGTAACACAGATGATGTAATTAGCAACATGGGCCATTTCAGCAAAGAGCTTCGTGCCATTTATTATGAAGTCATTCCCTTTAGGTGTTGCTTTAGCGGCAATTCCGGAAGCATTGAATGTCCCTTCAGCTTCGAGAAGAGCCGTAGTAATAATTAGTTCTCCACGAGCTATTTTTGGCAGGAGATCTTCTTTTTGTTCCTCAGTCCCGGCTTTGAGGATAGGGAAGGTGCTGATTACAGTAGGGATTAGCGGTCCGGGAAGGATATTTCTACCTGTCTCCTCTAAGAGGACCGTAAGGTCCTGAAATGTGTAACCCATGCCCTCATATTTTTCAGGGATAACCAATCCCATCCACCCGAGTTCAGCCATCTTTTTCCAAAGCTCGAGGGAATATCCCTCCTCACTCTTTTCGAGTTCTCTCACCAGAGTCTTAGGGCATTCCGTGGCAAGGAAGTCCCGCGCCATTTTTCTCAAAATCTCTTGCGCTTCAGTAAATCTAAGGTCCATGATTTCCCCCTATCGAAACTTGTTTATTTCATCCTGGGTAAGCCCAGACCATACCAGGCGATAATATTCCTTTGAATCTCGTTTGCCCCCATGGAGATGGTAGTTACGAAACACTCTTGAAATGCTTTCTCCCATGCTCCGTGCACGGGAGCCCATCTGGAGGTTTTGACCTGGCCATAGGGCCCTGCGATGTCAGTTGCAAAAAAAGCAAAGCGCTCGCCTAACTCGCTGTAGAATATTTTTGCTGCTGATGCATCCATCAGAGCCATCTCGTTCCTGTTTTGCAAGTCAGCTATTCGGTATGCGATAGCGCGAGCTGCTTCAAGCTCACAGGCTAGCTGTGCCACTCGATTGCGTATTATTGGGTCTCTCGATAAAAGTTGGCCGTTCCGCTTGGTCTCATTGCAATATTTTACTAGTTCTTCCAGCTCGTGGAACATAGCCATGATTTCGACCATTCCCGACCTCTCGAAACCGGCGAGGAGATTGACCACTGCCCAGCCTTCATTTTCCTGGCCGACGATATTTTCAGCCGGCACATGAGCATCATCAAAATAAACCTCACAGAATGGGGCACCACCATCCATGTATGGAATAGGTCTCACCGTTATTCCAGGCGTTTTCATATCGAGCAATATGAAAGTGAGGTTGTGGTGTTTTCGAGCAGTTGGGTCAGTCTTGAATATACCAAAGCCCCAGTCAGACCGGTGAGCCCCTGTATTCCAAGTCTTTTGACCATTTATAATGTATTCATCACCCTTTTTTATCGCGGTGGCGGTCAGAGTTGCCAAGTCTGAGCCTGCGTTAGGCTCGCTCCATAGCTCACACCACATAACTTCTCCTCGCGCGATTGGCGACAGAAATTTTTTCTTTATTGAATCGCTTGCAGCCTGTAAAAGGGTAGGAGCGAGCATTTGAACTCCAAAGATATCAAACCCAGGAATTCTGTGGTATCCTCTCGCCTCTGCGAAGAGAACTTGGTCCATCATGGTTCCTGTGCCGCCGTATTCAGACGGCCAACCTAAGGCAAGCCATCCCCTTTTAGCGAATTCCTTGGCACAGTAAAGGTGGTATTCCCAGCATTCGTCAATCTCATAGGTTGCCTCAAATCCTACAAAACTTGCTGGCCTTTTTCCCTCAAGCTCCTTACAGACCTCAAAGAACTCCTTTCTGTGTGCCTTTTCCTCTTCTGTTAGCTCGAAATCCATCTGTGCCTCCTTAACATTGTCAATTCCTATGGCAAAGCCGCTTACAAAAGCGGTGTAAAATTATCCAGCACTAGTCGAGTGCCAATTTAGGTTTCTACTTTATTTAGATAGCCTTGAGTTCTTTTCCAGTCTAAGTTAGACGGTGGTGGATGTCTTCAATTCGGTAATGCAGGATGCCAGCTGGTGCCTTGACCTCAACATTTTGCCCTTTCATCTGCCCTAACAATGCTTGCCCCATGGGTGAGGCAACAGAGATCTTGCATTCTATAGGGTTAGCTTCACTAGCATCAACTAACGTGTAGCTTGCCTGTTCGCCTGAAGATAGATCCCGGAGCACTACTGTATCACCAAAAGTTATTTCTCGGCCAATAGTTTTTTGTTCATCTACTAATGTTGCCATTTTTAAAGTTGATTCCAGATTTCTAATGCGTGCCTCCACCTGTCCTTGGTGCTCCCTGGCTGCCTCTAGGGGTGCATTCTCGCGAAAATCCTTGTCAGATGCTGCTTTCTGGAGTTCTTCAGCTATGAGGGGCCGCGCGTTTTTGAGGGTTGTAAGCTCGGTTTCTAAATCCGCATAACCTTGGCTGGTCAGTAATACCTTTCTTTGGAAGCGTCGCTTTGAAATTGAGGCTGATTTTGGAGGAGTCTTCTTGCTCTTGAGGTGGACAGCCAAGTTTGTCCTTGTCAAGCCCTGCTTGTGGGCATAGGCGAGGAAGGTTTTGATTATCCCTAGTTTTTCAACTACTTCAGTGGTTGATGAAGTGATCTGTTCAGCATAATTGGCGACTTCGGGGATGGTGAGCCCGGCTAGCGTGCGTTTTTCTCCATACCAACGTACAAATTTGTATACTTCTTGCTGGGCCTTTAGCCTTTCATCTGAGGACAACGTTAGGAGAAACTGAGTTGCAATCTGTCCTAGTCTATAATTAGACGGAGCCGAATCAGGCGTGTTTTTTGAGGCCATCCCTTTGCTCTAAGTCGGACTAATAATAGAACAGAGGGCGGCCCATGTCAAATATTGCTGATATTGAGATTACTGAGTATTCGCTTCTTACGTTATGGCATAGCCGATAAGCTTGTAGGCTAGTTTGGCTGCCAGGAAAGCGCAAGAAGCAGGGCCCTCCTTAGGACAGAGTTCTACCAAGTCGAAACCAATAACGCGTTTATGCAAAGTTACTGTTCTTAGTAAATTCAGAACTTCATGCCATTGCATGCCACCTGGTTCGGGAGTGCCTACTGCTGGCACAATCGAAGGATCAAAGACGTCCAGATCAATAGTTACATAAACGTTGTCACTCAGTAAGGCTGTTATGTCCTCCGGTGAGGCTAAATCTGAACTCGGCGTGGCAAAGAAGGGGTGCATTTTGTTTTGGACCAGAAACCTCTGTTCCTCCCAGCTTAGGCTGCGTATTCCAACTTGTACAATAGGGCAAAGCTCAAGAATGCGGCGCATTACACAGGCATGACTGTATTTAGTGCCTAAATGTTCATCGCGTAGGTCGGCATGTGCATCTAGTTGTAACACGCTAAGATCCTGAATCTTTTCTTTTAGAGCTTGAACCATCCCTAGGCTAAGAGAATGTTCCCCGCCAAACATAACCACGAATTTCGCTTGTCTAGTTAGTTCTCCGGCTACACGGTAAACTCTATCAATCATCTCCTCCGGGCTGTTCAATAAAGGTTGGACTTTTGGTAAAGTATGAATTCCAACCTTATATATCTCTCTATTGAGCTCAATGTCATATAATTCTAAATATTGTGAAGCATCAATGATAGCTTGTGGTCCTTCGCGGGTACCACTGTGCCACTCGGTAGTACCGTCGTAAGGCACTGGCAGAATCGCCACTTTAGCGGTTGGTAAGTCGGCGTAAGGAGACATCAGGCCAGCAAAGTTTTGTGGTGGAGAAAATAGGTCTTCTATGTTTTGCATGTCTCAAACTGAGTGGAACTGGGGTATGTCAGTGGCTTCGGTAAGGTCTGCCATCTTCAAATCCCGATTGATCAGGCGACTTGAAAATCTAGTTAATTGAAATTTGTCTTTTAAGTCCTTAATGACCTGCTCAGCATTGAAATCCTTGCAGGAGAAAACGTCAATATTGACGTAACGGCGTTCGACGAAAGTATGAATGCTTATGTGGCTCTCAGCGATAAAGACGAATCCAGAGATTCCCCAGTCTTCAGGTCTAGAGCCGACGTATCTAAAAACAAGGGGAGAAGAAATCTTGGTCATTCCGATCTGTGCAGGATAGGAGTCTAGCAGTTGATAGAGAAATTGCTCATCCTGCATTAGTTTTGGATTGTCCCCGTAGCCATCAATAATCAAGTGCATGGTTCCCCCTAAAGCAAGATTCTTCTTAGCTCGAAAAGTGCCGATGTGACTGCTCTTTGCTTTACTTGTAATCTGTTGCCAGGATAGTTTTTAGCAAAACTCTGCCTGCGCTGCCCATCGTTGAGTCCAACAAAGATGGTGCCAACTGGTTTACCCTCAGTTTCTGTAGGTCCCATAACTCCAGTGAGACCAACACCGATAGATGTTCCCAGCTTTTCTCTACTTATTGTTGCCATAGCTTCAACTACTTCGGTGCTAACGGTTCCATATCGAGATATAAGCTGCGGGTCAAAGCCAAAAGCTGTCCTAGCCTCATCAGTGTAGGCAACTAGGCCTCCCCTAAAATATTTCGAGCTTCCCGGAACATTGGTGATTACACTGGCTAAAAGACCACCTGTGTAAGACTCCATTGTGGCCAGACTCAGTCCTTTTGCTGTGAGCAAGGTTCCAACAATGCTCTCGAGACTATCAGAATCCATTCCCCAGATGTAATCATTAAAAATTGCCCTGATGTCAGCTTCACGTTTGGCAATAAGCTCTTTCGCTTTATCTTCAGAGTCTGTCTTGGCTGTGATGCGCAGGTAAATGCCATCAGTTTTAGCGTATGTGGCAAGGGTAGGATTTGTAGCGGAAAGAAAAGGGCTTGCTCGTTCGTCCACCTCCGCTTCGGTTAGACCAAAAATCTTAAGTGTTTTGGAAACAATCACAGAGCTAGCCACTTTTTGTTGTAATCTGGGCAGAATTTCTTTTGTCCACATTAATTGCATTTCGCGTGGTGGGCCAGGCATAGTTATGAGTACTCGATTATCACGTTCTATCCACCAACCTGGCGCGGTACCTTGAGGATTCTGGATAATTTTTGCTGAGGGAATTACAGTCGCTTGCTTTATATTGCTTGGAGGCATTTCTATTTTGTAATATTTGAATAGCTCTTCAAATTTCTGGACTAGAGTGCTATCAATCATAGGCTCCTCGCCGAGGAGTTCCGCCACAGCTTCTCGAGTGATATCGTCTTGAGTAGGCCCTAAGCCTCCAGTGGTGATAATGATGTCAGACCTTTGCCAGGCTTGCTTCAGGGTCTCGATTAGCCTGTACTGGTTGTCACCGACTGTGGATATGAAATTAAGATCGAGGCCGAGCAAAGGTAGTTGGCTGGCAAGATAAGCGGAGTTTGTGTTAGTTATCTCCCCTAAAAGTAGTTCGGTGCCAATAGAGATTATTTCCGTCTTCATCTTGAGCCATACTCATGAAGTCAGCATTTGATTGCCGAAATTCCCAAGTATTTCTCTACCAGTGCCATGGCACAATACTTGCCGCACATACTACAGGTTGGCCCGGTAGTGGTATATTTATTGTGAACTAGCCGAACCCTTTCTGGGTCTAAAGACAACTCAGCCTGTGATTCCCAATCAAGGTTCTTTCTAGCCATAGACATTTTCCTGTCCCACTCGTTTGCTCTTTTTTTGCCTCTAACGATGTCAGCAGCATGGGCGGCAATACGTGAAGCTATCACACCTATTTTTACGTCCTCAACGTCTGGTAGCGAAAGGTGTTCTGCAGGTGTAACATAACATAGAAAGTCAGCTCCTGAAGCGGCAGCAATAGCGCCGCCAATAGCGGCAGTTATATGGTCATATCCGGCGGCGATGTCGGTTACCAGGGGGCCAAGGACATAGAAGGGAGCTCCGTGGCACAGGCTTTTTTCTAATTGGACGTTGGTAGCAATTTGATCTAGTGGTAGATGCCCCGGTCCCTCTACCATTGTTTGTACGCCGGCTTCTCTAGCTCGTTCCACTAACTCGCCGAGGGTAATCAGCTCTTCAACTTGAGCCCGGTCAGTCGCATCAGCTATGCTTCCTGGACGCATGCCGTCGCCCAAACTTAAAGTTACGTCAAATTTGCGGGTTATATCCAGTAAGCGGTCAAAATATTCATACAGCGGGTTCTCACGTTCGTTGTGTAACATCCAGCCGATAAGGAATGCGCCTCCTCGGGAAACGACATCGGTTAGTCTACGCTGGTGTTTTAGCCGTGCGATAGCTGCTTGAGTAACGCCGCAATGAACAATCATAAAATCTACGCCTTCTTTAGCTTGCTGCTCAATAACAGCGAAGAGCTCATCAATAGTCAAGTTTACTATTGCACCATGCCGTTCAATAGCTTCAATTCCTGTCTGATATATAGGCACAGTACCTACAGGTAAAGTGCTAGCAGTGATGATAGCTTGACGGATGGCTGAGATATCACCACCAGTGCTTAAATCCATAACTGTATCAGCGCCAAAGTGGGTGGAAATACGCAATTTCTCCAATTCACTGTCAAGATTGCCGTAATCTGATGAGGTGCCGATATTAGCGTTGACTTTGACAGTTAGCCCATTGCCAATGCCACAGGGAACCAAATTGGCGTGGTTCACATTGGACGGGATTACGATTTTGCCTTCAGCTGTATATTGCTGTACAACATCTTGGCTCACGTCTTCCTGCTGAGCTACTTGCTTTATTTGGGATGATATGACACCCTGCTTTGCCGACTCTAGCTGAGTCATTTTAATTTCCTTAAAGAAAAAAACCAAGAGCTTTAGTAACCACTACTAAACCCTTGGTTCGATTTACCGCTTCCCTACGCTTGCATTACCAAGGTCAGGTTCTGACGGTTCTCCGCGATAGTGGAGTCTCAGCTTGGCTTGTTTCTCCCAAGCACCCCTAGCGGTTAGCTAAAACCTCTATTCAATATATCATACAATGACACTGGGAAACAAGCAAGGCTTGGTTGGACATGTTATTTATTACATTTTTGCCCTATGCTTTCGCCATGTTAGTATTGCTACTGCCACTATTGCGAAAATGAAAAGTATCGGAATAGTTAGTGACAGAATGAGGTCTTGATTCGACATATTAATTAAGTCAAATTCCTGAATCTCTGACCATGGACTTTCATTGCCGACGTCATCCACAGCCTTCACTCTCCAGCTGTATATGTCTTTGGTCGAGATGTCATTTCTGGCCAAGGCATATTCTGAGTCGACTAAATTTTCCTTCAATAAGACCTGTGATGAAAAGTCATCACCTCGGACAATCTGTAGGGTATAGCTTACTTTGCCTTCGGCATTAACATCTGACCAATCAAAAGTTTCTATAGGTGGGCCAAAATCCTGTTTTCTGGAATCTCCGTAGGTGATAATTCCTATTAGGCGTTTAGCGGGTCCAAGAAACACATCGCCAAAAGAATCAAAGATTTTCAATTTAGCTCCCTGCGGGGGGGACAATAGTGTTGGTGCGGGTGGTGCGATTTTCTCTGCGACAAATATAGCCTCAGCCGAATTACCAGCGCTTCCCGTAGCTTTTACTTTGTTGTCTTTAACTCTGCTTTGAGGAACCTCAAAAGCGGCACTGAAGCTGCCTGCATCGTCGGTAATAGCTTTTGCATCGAGAGTCATTTCCTCAAAGCTTAAGGTTATTGTTTCGCCATTAGCGAAGCCTGCTCCGTTAACAGTTACTTTGGCTCCCTTGTTTGCTGAGGCCGGCTGCAGCTCAATATGTGGAACTACGTTGAAATCAATGTCGGGAACGATTCCTTTGGGTGTGAAACTACTGCCGTAGACACCTATTGTATGGTAGCCTTTAGTGCAAGGTGGTATATTTAATCTAGCACTCCAGCTACCATCTGTTTCCCCTACTATATTGCACAGGATTATTTCACCGTCCCAGGTTATGGTAATGCCGTCTTCACCGGTTCGAAAGCCAAATCCATCGATACTAATTTCTGTGCCTGCTGGCCCTGAGGTGGGCTCTACTTTTGCAAACGGAGCTACGATAAATCTGTGTTCACCGATTTCAGACGCATGGGTCGAACTGCTGAAAGCACCTATGGAATGTTCACCCTTCTTTGTCTCAGGGACATCAAAATTGATGCTCCATGTACCAAAATTATTGGCAGTGGCAGAAGTGGATAATACGGTACCGTCCCAGGTTATTCTAATATCCTTTTCGGAAGCAGCGAAGCCGTTCCCGATTACCGTAACTCTTGTATATGTTCCGCCAATACGTGGAAAGATTGCTATCCCTGGAAGCACGGTGAATGTAGCTGATGCTGTGCTGGCAGTCCAATTGCTGTCATCTGTAATTTTAATGACATGGTTGCCTCCGCAAGCAGGTGGGACTTTTAAATTGCACGTTAGCTCACCTGTTTCAGATATAGGTATCTTGCCAGGTATAATTTGGTCATCCCAGTGGATTTTAGCGAAACGGCCAGCGAAGCCGTCACCACTTATCTGTATAGGTGTGCCAACGGTTCCCGAGGCAGGAGCTACAGTGATGCTAGCGGCATGAACGGGAATAGGGGACGTTAGAAGTATCAGCGGAATGGTAACTGTTAAAACTAGGAATAAAAGTTTGGAATGCATGAATTTTGCCCTTTCCGAAGATTTTATTACTGGAAACGTAGTTTATATTGACCTTGGGGAAAAATCAAATCCAACCTTTAAAACTGGTATCTGATTGTCGGCTTGTTCAAATATGTGAATTAACTGGCTTGACACGGTGAACTTCATGTTGATAGACTTCATTCGCGAGGCCCCGTGGTGTAGCGGTCTAACATGCCACCCTGTCACGGTGGAGATCGTGGGTTCGAATCCCATCGGGGTCGTATTTATTATTGGGCACTTTCGGATACACACTTCTACGGCATCACTGATGATAAATGCTTTTAGGTCGTGGCTTAAGTGCAAGCCTTTTCTTTGACTCAAAGCTGTGGTAGATGTTTAGCCTCTAATTAGTTCTTAATTAAGATTTCGCAATTCTGCTCTTATAATCTTGCCCAAAAGGTTCTTGGGTAATGAATCCATAAAGTGCACTTTTTTCGGCATCTTAAAGGTGGGCAGGCGTTCCTTGCAAAAGGCGATTATTTCTTCTTCGCTGGCTTGCTCTCCTGGTTTAAGAACCACGAAAGCCTTTATCTCTTCTCCGTAAATCTTATCAGGTATGCCGATGACTCCTGCCTCGACAACCTTGGGGTGTTGGCAAAGGCTCTCTTCCACTTCTCTTGGTGATACGTTCTCTCCTCCTCTGATGATTATATCTTTCTTGCGGTCGGTGATGTAAATGTAGCCCTCTTCATCTATGTAGCCTATATCGCCTGTGTAAAGCCAGCCATCCTTTATGGTTTGGGCTGTATCCTCGGGCAGGTTCCAATAGCCTTTCATTGTTGTAGGGCCTTTGACTACGATTTCACCTTGCTGTCCTGTCGAGAGCTCGCGTCCGTTGTTGTCGAAGACTTTAATGGTATTACATTTTAATATGCACTTGCCAACCGAACCGTACTTAGGTGGGAGGTCAGCCGGCTGTCCCGTGGTAATGGCTTCTGACTCGCTTAGCCCCCAGCCTTCTCTTATGTCGACCCCTGTCTTTTGTTTCCACATCAGTGCTACTTCCACGGGAAGTGCTGCTCCCCCAGAATTGCAGTCTTCAAGTGAGCTCAAATCGTACTTATCAAGGTCGGGGCAGTCCAGCATTTGTATATACATGGTGGGCACTGCTGCCATGTGGGTAACTCGGAATGTCTGGATGCTCTTTAGTGCCTCCTCAACATTCCACCACTTGAGTACAATTGTCTTTACACCAACAAAATAACCTGTGTTGTTGAACGCGATGCCATAGGAGTGAGACAGGGGCAGTACTCCCAGGCTAACCGTGGTTCGGTTAACACCGGTAACGCATTGATCTGATTTTATGGGTTTAAGTGTTTTAGGGTCTATGGACTGACTTGTTTGGCGTAGGGTCACTGGGCGGTGGATAAGGATATATTCATAGAATGAAAAGGCATTGATGTAGAGTGAATAGTGGGTGTGCATTACCCCCTTGGGTTTTCCGGTGGTACCTGCGGTATACAATAGGGCGGCAACGTCATCATTGTCGGTCTCTTCTATTTCAAGTTCATCAGAATTAGCTGACATAAGCTCACGATATGAGATGGTGCCAGGAACGTCATCTCGGTCGGTTAATATGATGTGTTTTAAAGTTGGAGCCTGGCTCTGTGCATCCTTGATCCAGCCCAGGTAATCGGAACTGGTCAGGATAGCTTTCGCTCCGCAGTCACGGTATATGTAGGTGGCTTGGTCAGGGCGCAGCAATGGATTCAGAGGCACCACGATGCCACCTATTTTATATATAGCAGGAAAAGCAGAGAATACCGGCGGACTATTGGGCATCTGCACTGCTACTCGATCCCCTTTGCCGATGCCGAGTGCCTTGAGTGCATTACCCAAACGATTGGCGTTGCGATTTGTCTCGACATTAGTGTACCATTTACCTTCGAAGTAGACATTTTCGTACTCTCCGAACCTTTTAATGTTATCTTCGATGAGACTGCCAATGTTCATAGTTCCACTTTCCATAGCCCCCGCATTTTGGCTGAGAATGAAGCTGTTTGCTGCTTGATTGCTTTGGAGATTGATAATACACTTGTGGCTTTTAGACGTCAAGCCTATATCTTGTCGGCTGGAGTTTGACAGGATACGGGGCCTGTGGTAGATTTCTATGGGGACAGAAAACGCTGATTTCACGAGGTTTAATTAGTGGTAGGCATCGAATCATACGGAGCTTATATCCCGCGGTATCGAATGAACCACAATACTATCTTCTCGGCTGTTGGTTTTTTGGGTACCTTTCCTGCACCTGGGGAGAATGCAGTTGCAAATTATGATGAAGATACAATCAGCATGGCAGTAGCTGCTGGCATTGACTGCTTGAGCGGTATGAATCGGGAAAAAGTGGATGGCTTATATCTTGCAACTACTAGTCAGCCGTACATGCTGCGACAAAATTCCGCCATTGTAGCTACAGCCCTTGACCTACAGTCTGGCATGCGAACAGCGGACTTTAGTGGCTCTTCAAAAGCGGGGACTAGTGCATTACTCTCTGCTTTTGACGCTGTAAAGGGAGGAACATCCAGCAATGTCTTAGTCTGTGCTTCCGACTGTCGGTTAAGCAAGCCAGGTAGTTCCCAGGAACCTTTGTATGGTGATGGTGCGGCAGCTCTTCTCGTGGGAAGTGATGATGTGATCGTTACATTAGAAGGTTCTTATTCTGTTACATATGATTTTCCTGACCGCTGGAGAGCAGCGGGAGAGAAATTCGAGCATGCCTGGGAAGACAGGTTTATTCGTGATGAGGGCTATGCGAGAATGATTCCTGAGGTAATTTCAGGGCTGTTGAAGAAATACAATTTGAACATCAAGGACTTTGCTAAAATAGCGTATCCAGGTATTTATGTCAGGGAGCATGGTGCAATAGCGAGGAGGCTGGGTGCCGAACCAGGTCAGATTCAAGATATCCTGCTTGATAAAATAGGGGATACCGGTTCGGCTTCGCCTTTGATGATGCTGGCAGCAGCAATTGAAGGTGCCAAGCCGGGAGACAAGATTCTGGTTGCCAGCTTCGGAAATGGCAGCGATGCTCTATTTTTTCAAGTGACTGAGAAGATAAATAAGTTGGCAGATAGGCGAGGAGTCAAGAAAAATCTAGCGTCGAAAAAAGAACTCTCTAGCTATGAGAAATATCTTGCTTTCCGCAATCTAGCACCAATGGACTTAGGTATGCGTGGCGAGGAAAGCATTCGTAGTCCGATGTCCACCCTATTCAGGGAACGCCAATCGATTTTGTCTCTTTGCGGTTCGAGATGTAAGCGCTGCGGCACTCCTCAGTACCCTGTCCAGAGACTATGTGTGAATCCAGATTGTGGGGCTGTTGATGAGATGGAAAGTTATCGCTTCTCAGATAAGAAAGGTGTCCTATTTACCTATACCGGTGATAACCTTGCTGCTAGTATTGACCCGCCGGCAATCTATGGCTTTGTAGATTTTGAAGGTGGCGGTAGATTTTGGTTCGACCTCACCGATTGTGACCTTGACTCGATTAAGGTGGGCATGCCAGTGGAGATGACCTTCCGCAGGAGATATATTGATGAGGCCTGTGGGGTCCATGGTTACTCTTGGAAGGCAACACCGATACGTGCCTAGAATAACGAATAAATACGGAAGAGACAGAAATGGCAGAAGGTATAAAAAACAAGGTGGCTATTATAGGCATGGGCTGCACGAAGTTTGGAGAATTGTGGGATAAAGGTGGTGAAGACCTGATGGTTGATGCATTCCAGGAATGCATTGAGGATGCCGGCATAGAAAAGAAGGATATTCAGGCTGCCTGGTTAGGTATACATTTTGAAGAGCAGAGTGTAGGAAAGGGAGCTACATCTTTGGCACTGGCACTGAAGTTGCCTTTTATCCCGGTAACCAGGGTAGAAAATTTCTGTGCTACTGGCACAGAAGCCTTGAGGGGAGCTTGTTATGCTGTGGCTTCGGGAGCCTATGACATTGCTTTGGCTTTAGGTGTAGAAAAGCTTAAGGATACCGGGTATGGTGGTCTTCCTGGGTTTCGCAATCTGATGGGAGCAAGAAATGCGCTCATCATGCCCAAGGTGACTGCCCCGGGCACTTTTGCCATGATGGCTACCAGATACTTCGCTGTCCATGGGTTAAGCCCGGATGAGGGCAAGAGGATGCTTGCCAAGGTATCAGTTAAAAGCCATCATAACGGTTTTTTGAACCCGAAGGCACACCTGCGCCGCGAAGTCACCGAAGAGCAAGTAATGAATGCTCCTATCATTGCCTGGCCGCTTGGGCTTTTTGACTGCTGTGGGGTTAGTGACGGTTCGGCGGCGGCTATTGTTACTAGAGCTGACATGGCTAGGAATTTTAGACCTGACCCAGTTTACATCAAATCTTTACAGGTTGCTCTAAGTTCGGGCGAGGAGTTGATGTACACGCAATGGGATGGTGCTCATGTTGAGACTGGGTATCGTGCTGGAGTCCTGGCTTACAATGAGGCGGGAATAAAGAACCCACGTAAAGAGATAAGCATGGCTGAAGTACACGATTGTTTTTCCATCACCGAGGCTGTAACTATGGAAGATTTGCAGTTTAGCTCCCGAGGACGGGTTAAGGATGATATCGAGTCTGGCCGCTTTAACCTGGATGGTGAGCAGCCTATTCAGCCCGATGGCGGATTGAAGTGTTTCGGGCATCCTATCGGTGCTTCTGGGCTGAGGATGATGTTTGAGATGTATAAACAGCTGCAGGGCAAGGCTCAACAGCCAGAGCGACAGTTGAAGAATCCTAAGATTGGGTTAACACATAACATGGGTGGTTTCCCAGCTATGAATGTTGTCAGTGTTGCCATCGTAGGTCTATGATGCGAATTTAACGAAATCATAGTAAGGCAACTGTTATCTTGCCGAGTAGAAAAAGATTTTTTAGAATCTCGGTTGGCCTGTAAACTGAGATAAAATAGGAAAGAGAGGTCAAAAGATGAGTAACAGGTTAAAGGATAGAGTAGCTATAGTAACTGGCTCGGGGCAAGGAATTGGAAGAGCCATAGCCATGGCCTTGGCTAGAGAAGGTGCTAAGGTAGTGACTAACAACCGTCGGCCGGGCACCTCAGGTGGTGATGCCGGGGACACAGCCAGGCAGATTACAGATATGGGTGGTCAGGCTATGCCCTTCTTTGGTAGTGTCTCTGATTTTGAGGTGGCTGGCAAGCTGGTACAGGCAGCAGTAGACAAGTTTGGCAGACTAGACATCCTGGTGAATAATGCCGGTGCTGACCGGCCACACATGGTTTGGAATATGACGGAAGAGGAATGGGATACATGTGTGGACTCCTTCCTTAAAGGAACCTTTAACTGCACTCGATTTGCCTGTGGTGTAATGAGAGAACAAAAGTGGGGACGAATAATGAATACTACCTCTACTGCGTGGTTAGGTACTGTTGGACACTGCAATTATGGGGCAGCTAAGGCAGGGATCGTAGGTTTGACCAGAGCTGTAGCCAGGGAGATGGGCAGGTATGGTGTAACCTGCAATGCCTATGCCCCAACCGCGGCAACGCGGTTTACTGTGAGCGAGGAGATAGTAGCCGGTTTTAAGAAAAGATATGAAGCAGGGCTTGTGACCAAGGAGAGATACGAAGAGTTGACCAATCCACCTAACCCGGAGACAGTAACTCCCTTCATAGTTTATCTCTGCACTGACGAGGCGGCTGATATAAATGGACAGGTGTTTGATGTCACCGGAGGTAATGTCGCCATTTACTCAGAGCCGGTAAAGAAGAAGGACATCAATAAAGAAGAAGGCTTATGGACGGTAGAGGAGTTGATAGGGCTGGTGCCCAAGGTATTACTGGAAGGATACAGTAATCCATCACCATCCCAGCAGTAGGCTATAAGTGGGTCGAGTCAAGTTAAGCTGCATTGAGAAAGGGTAGCTGTTGAGCTTGAGATTTAATCCTCAGAGGGCACTTAGCAATTCTTTTTGTCATTCTGAGCTCTACGGGCGAAGAATCTCACAGACTCTTCGCTTCGCTCAGAGTGACAGGTAAATAAATACGCTAATTCTCGGTCTATTGACATATTATGGTATAATCTTCTATATCCCTTTGAGATATCGTTTGATTACTCTCGACTTTGTTATGAGTCAGCGCGGTATGTGCGCAGATAAAACTTGGTGGAAGGAGGTGGTAGTATCGAGTGAATAGAACTTTGTGTGCTGGCGGCAATGTGTGGTCGAATAGCGCTTGCCAGCAGAAATACAACCAAGACTATAAAGGAGGTTAATGGCTGAAATGAAAAAAATTTTGTTCTTGTTTTTTACTTGTCTTTTGTTGGTAGCGTTATTTCTTCCTGCCTGTGCTGCTCCTAAAGAGGAGAACGTTATCAAGGTGGGTGTTGTGGGCCCGATGCAGTTTATTCAAGGCGAACACCACTGGGCGGGAGCTACAATGGCGGCTGAGGAGATCAACGATGCTGGCGGCGTAAAAATAGGCGACCAGAACTACACGATTCAATTAGTCAAGGTGGACAGCGACGAAATCCGTGATGTAGCTGGGGCTGCATCTGCGGTAGAACGAGCGATAACTGTAGACAAGGTGGACTTCTTGATAGGTGGCTTCAGGACAGAAGCCGTATATCCCATGTCAGATGTGGCCATGGACTACGGGAAAATTTTTCTGAATGTCGGTGCTGCCACCGCTGCGCTCCAGGCGCGAGTAGCCGAAGATTATGACCGCTACAAGTACTTTTTCAAGGTCACTCCATACAACGAGTTCTTTTTGGTTACGACTGACTTCAAGATGCTGGCGATGGTCGCTGAAATCTTGAAGCAGGATTTCGGCATAACGAAACCGAGAGTTGCTATAATTGCTGAAAAGCTGGAATGGGCTGAGGCGATGGTAGCGCTTGCCCAGGCAAATCTACCGAAGATGGGTATGGAGGTTGTCGGTGTGTGGAGGCCATCGGACACGGCTACCGATGTAACTGCCGAACTGACAGCCATAGCTGCGAAAGAGCCTCATATCATCTTTACCACGTTCTCTGGTCCGGTTGGTATCACCTATGCCAAGCAGCGTGGTGAGCTTGAGATACCAGTTGTCTCAGTGGGCATCAATGTTGAGGCTCAAAAGGAAGGTTTCTGGGAGGCCACCGGCGGCAAGGGTAACTATGAATTTGTCCTGAATACCTATGCCAAGGGAGTGGCCATGACCGATAAGACCGTCGCTTTCTTTGATGAGTTCGAGAGGCGGACGGGTGAGTTCCCAACGTATACTGCGGCTACCTATGACGCTCTTCTCTCCATGAAAGCGAATATCGAAAAGGCGGGAACACTGGATTCGGACGCTCTTGTTCCGGTCATTGAAGAGTCGTTATTCTCAGGTACCGCTGGGATGAATAAATATTACCCGCTGGATTCACCGGCATGCCCGCCGATGTGCCCTCATGACATAATGTATGGCCCTGGTTATCAGACCGGTGTTGGCACTCAGTGGCAGGATGGAGAGCTGAAGGGCGTCTGGCCTAAGAAAGAGTATGGTGCAGTTGACGACTTTGGCGACTGGAGATTCGAGTACCCGGGCACTGTTCTATTGAAGATAGCGCCGGAGGCCGTTGAGAAGTTCAAGAGCGCGCCACCTGAAGTAGAAGCACCACCTGAAGCACCACCACCAGGCGGGCTGTCGTTTGAAGCCGCTGAGTATACCAATGCCGACTTGGGCTTCTCGATGAAATATCCGAAGAATTGGAAAGAGAACAAAGACGAAGAAAAAGATCCATCCGTGTTCTATGCTGCGGACCCGGCTCGAGTTCCGACTATAAGAGTTATGGTCGTAGAAGCTGCCACCTTTGCCGATGCAGTAAAAGCTGGGATGGGAGCATCTGGTAATTCAGATATCAAGGTTGGCACTGAGAAAGAGATAACTTTGGCAGATGGCGCTACCAAAGCCACCGCGGCTAAAGTTAACTTGAAAACCACGACGGGTCATAATGGTGAGACCTATGCACTTGGGGTGAAGAAAGGCGACAAGTGGATTGTGGTTGCCATAACTACTGTGGCTTTGCTTGTTCCTTACGATGAAGCGGAGTTTTCAGAGATAGCCACAACCTTAACATTCACAAAGTAGCCGAGTGTAAGCCTATATGGTGCCCCCGCGGTTAATTTGGTAACCGGGGGACACCATAAAATAAAAGCGTGAGACGTTTAAAATAATAACTTTGTAAGAGTTATGTTTCAGGCATTTGTAATTCAGGTGCTGGTAACGGGAGGGGTATACGCTCTCCTGGCTGTCGGCTTTTCTCTCATCTTCGGCGTAGCTCGCATGATAAACCTGGCACATACGGCATTTTTTATGCTGGCAGCCTATGGAATGTTCTTTTGCAGCTTGCAGCTCGGGTTGGACCCCATCTCATCTATTATCTTGTCTATAGTCGTTACAACTCTGATAGCAGTTGCAAGCTATAAGGTGTTCATCGACAGGATACGTGAGCATCAGGTAACGGTCTTACTGATAACTATCGCCCTAGCCATGGTTTTCCAGGAGCTCATGCTTTTAGCCTTTGGTGCCCACTTTCGGGCGGCACCGACTCTTATCTCTGGATTTTGGGAAATATTTGGCGTCAGAGTCACCTATCAACAGCTACTGTCGCTCGGCATAGTTTTAGTCGTGCTTATCTGTGTTTGGGCGATTTTGTTAAGGACAAAATTAGGAATTGCTATAAGAGCTACCGCCCAGGATGCAGAAATTGCCAACCTGATGGGGATAAACGTTTCCAGGATACTCTTGATAACTATGGGTATAGCTGCTGCTTTAGCAGCAATTTCCGGCGTTGTAGTGGCACCTTTGTGGGTCGTTTATCCCTATATGTGGCTGTCCCCGCTGGTAATGGTTATGGCCATTGTTGTATTGGGCGGATTGGGCAGTATTAAAGGGAGTGTAATTGGCGCTTTTATTATAGCATTGGTGGAGACACTGGTTGTTTTCTTGGTTCCGGCGGGCGCATTCTTAAAATTGGCATTTGCCCTGCTGGCTATGGTGATAATACTCGTGGTCAGGCCTGAAGGTCTGTTCGGCGTGATTTTTGAAGAGGAAAGGTTATAATTGTTAAGGCGGCTGGTTAAGGATTTTCAGGGTGATGTGCTGGCGATTCCAGGTAGGCTTATCGCACTTATTTTCTTTTTGCTTTTGTTTCTTTTACCCCTAATAACACAAGAACCTTATACCCTTCGCATTCTAATCTTTGCCAATATCTTCGTTATTTTCGCGGTCAGCTGGGACTTTTTGTCAGGCTATACCGGCCAGGTCAACTTTGGTCATGCTCTGTTCTTTGGGGTTGCGGCCTATACCGCGGCAATGCTGAATAAATACATTGGCTTGCAGCCCTGGGCGACTATACCTATTGGGGCTATTGTTGCCGTGGGAGCTGGGGTGCTCATGTGCCTGCCGGCATTAAGGTTGAGAGGTCCTTATTTGTCGCTGGTGACTTTAGCCTTTCCTCTCATCTTACTTGGGGTCGTCAAGGCTTTTCCTGATGTCACTGGCGGCGAGCATGGAATAACTGGACTTACTCGCCTTTCTGAATCCAGGATAACCGACTATTACATATCTGCAGTGGTTATGACTATTTCTGTGTTCATAATGTGGAAGCTTACCGATGCCAGAAGTGCTCTTGTCAGGACTGGGATTATTCTTCATGCTATCCGCGAGGATGAGATTGCGGCTCGTGCCAGTGGAATCAACACAATACGATATAAGCTGCTGGCTTTTGCCGTAGGTGGCTTCTTTGCCGGGATTGCCGGTGGTCTATTTGCTCATTTTATGAGGATCGCCGGTCCATCAACTCTGGATTTGATGCTGTCCTTCCAGGCAATAATATGGACGGTTTTCGGCGGCATTGTCAGCATTTATGGCGCAGTGGTTGGG
>JACKQG010000924.1_pt1 | contig 41334 bp, 37 predicted proteins | sample 8237621 | NCBI WGS metagenome assembly JACKQG01 (sample SAMN15677084, study PRJNA649215) | marine metagenome | biome: marine; feature: Black Sea; material: saline water; isolation source: suspended particulate matter (SPM) from the Black Sea western gyre | collected 2013-06-09/2013-06-10 | depth... | reverse complement strand
TACCAGTCATCAGTTTTTAATATCTCCATCCCAAGTGAATTACCTTCTATCGTGGTTTTGGACAAACCTATTATACTATGCAAAACCTTCTAATACCATCGAACACCGGAGTCAAAAGCCGTATTTGAATGGCCCTGTTTTTTTAGTGCATATTTCTCAACAGGATACACATAGCTCTTTCAGATTTTATTATAAAGGTATTGACAAAAACCGCAGCAAAAGTCAAATTAATGTAAGCGTTTGAAAATATTTAATGTAAAGCTTTTATCACTTTTTGGGAGAATAATCATGAGAGTTGATATTAGTTCAGTTGATGTGTGGGCTGTGAGCATTAAGGACCAACCTGGTTCGTTGGCCGAGAAACTTGACGCTCTTGCTCAGGCGGGCATCGATCTTGAATTTATCATTTCCCGCCGGGTACATGAAAAGGCCGGAGAAGGCTTAGTTTTTGTTACGCCTATAAAGGGTGCGAGGCAGATAAGGGCCGCCAGGAAAGCAGGTTTCGAGAAAACCAAATCGCTACAAGGAATTCGGGTCGCTACTGGCAACAAACCCGGATATGGTGCTGAATTGACGATGAGACTGGCCGGGGCGGGTATCAACCTTCGCGGTCTTTCCGGGGCAGCAATCGGCAACCGTGCCATCTTCCATATAGCCTTCGATTCCAGCGATGATGCAAGGAAAGCTAAGCACCTGCTCAGTCGCAAGTAAATCTGCGTCCATCGGCATGATTTATTCACCGGGCGGAAATATCCCCGCAAGAGTTTGTGAAAGCTGTTTGATCGCAAGGCTTACCTGCTGAGATATAGACTGGCCAAGTTGTATTTGGGCAGGTTGAATTCCAACAAAATATACATCAATATTAATATCCTGGCAAACCATATCAACAAATAATCGTGGTGATAGACTGTGGGTTGAAATTACGTGTGAGCTTAACTGATCTGGTTCAAATATCCTTATAGTTCCCGGCGTAGCTCCAAAATCAATTGCATCAATGACAAGTAAATTCTGTGGGGCTTTTTTGATGATCCGCTGAATATAATTTTCTGGTACAGTGCCGGCATCTATCAGATCGGCACTGATTTCTGCTTGTTTGAGCTGCTCACAAACAAGCGGCCCGGCCCCGTCATCGCCTTTTAAGATATTTCCAATCCCGACAATAACGGTTGCCGAATTGCATAATATATTTAGCTGCGTCAGAAGTGATTGTTCGGTGCTCATAGCATCAATTCACAATAAGCAAAGCAAAAAAGGGAAACCTGCGACTCTCAATGCAAAATCCTGGAATTCCTTGCTAAAGTTTTACGTTTTTGAGTTCTTGAGTATCACTATTTATAGCCGGATGTTCAATTCGCATTTGCACTTCGGACAAAGGATTCGCATAAAATCGCTCGTTTGGACGTCTTTGCCGGATTGCTGCTCAACATCCTGTGGCTCTTTGTGCAACTCGTTACTCTTGGCTATCAACAAAGAAGGATTGGTATAGGCTAATGCGCCAAGCTTTTCATAAAGCCAGATAAGATGCTTTTTTGTCCCTATCATTTCACCACATTTTTCACAAAGCTGAAGCTCGAAATCGTGAGTCTCGATGGTATCTTCCCTGTTCAGTACGGCCAAATCCCATTCATTTGAGAGTGCTATGCCTGTTTCTGTTGTGCAGTTGGCTTCACAATTGCCACAAAAAATGCAGGTATCGTATCGGTGTGTGATTCTCCGTACAGGGGGGGTGGCTTCAAGGTCGTCCTCCATGCTTAAACATCCAGGGGTAGGACAGACATTTACACATGCCCCGCAGCCGATACACGTTTCGAGGTCGAATTCAGGTTTACCTCTGTACTTTTCCGGCACTACACAAGGTGTAGCTGGAAACCGAGTCGTAAATCGCGGTGAAAAGACCGCTGTCACAGCTTCTTTCAATTCTCTTAACTTTGGCAAACGCAATTTTATACTCCCGCATTATATAGTTAATTGATTATTATTTATTAATACAGCAATTAGCTTTTTTTAATGATGATCAATTTCCTCTGCGTATTTGTCAACAACACTGTTTTCCCACAATTCAACACCCGAAGCATATGCACCTTTTGCGATTGCATGTGCGGCCGTTGGGGATGTTATCAATATAAAAACAGCACAAATAATTGCTTTCATACTCAAAGCCGACCAACCACAGACTAATGCAACACCAATTAACAGCAAAAATGTGCCGAGTGTTACACATTTTGTCGAGGCCTGAAGACGGTTGTAAACATCAGGGAAACGTACTAAACCTATACAACCGAAAATATCAAACAATATTCCAATTATTATTAAAATGTATCCAATTATATCAATCATCGAAATTTCTGCCTTCCAAAAACTTTGCCAACGCTATTGTCCCGATAAAGCTCAGCAGCGCCCATGCCAGGGCATTGTTGAGATAAAAATCTTTACCAGTCGCCAATCCAAGGATTGCACAAAAGCCTACTATAATAGTGCCTAAAATATCAATCGCGACAGTTCTGTCCGGGGCGCTCGGGCCGCGACCTATTCGGTACAGGCATAAGAAGCAACATATAAATAAGCCAATATAAAATAACGTTATCATAGCCATCTCTTTCTATTCGAATATCTTTTTCAGGAACCACTCAAACCTCTGGGCAATGTGTTTGGTTGCCTGCTCGACATCATCCGATTTAACGTAAATCCAGTGAATATACAAAAAACCATCGTCTGTCAAATCCACCGTTAAAGTTCCGGGTGTCAGAGTAATGGAATTGGCTAACGCGGTAATTGCTGATTCGGTTTTTAGAGTTGTTTTTATTTTTACGATTCCGGGTTTTATCGGCATCTTGGGATGCAGGGCTCGGTAAACAACATCCAGATTAGCCATAACTACATAATAGAAAAATACCGGCATATAAACCAGAAACCAGAATATACGCACCGGGGAAACAAATATGTGATGCTCCTTTGGTAGTATTTCGTGGAACATAATCGAAACGAATGCTGAGGCTATAAAGCCGGCGATTACAACCTGACCGTCGATTTTGCCCTCGACAAAAGGCCAGGTTAACAATATCCAAATAACAAAAGCCAAAACAAAATATATCAATCGTCTCATACGTTCAAATCCTCATTCTATAACTTTGGGATTATATTAGCGGAGTAATTAAGTCCATCAGTCAACACCTTAACAGCCGGTTCCAGAATACTTTCCTTCAAACCGGGCACCAGCACGAGCGAACCCATAAGCAGGCATAAACAGGCCAAAAATACCATCGCAATGAGCATAAAACCTTTATTTTCTTTTGTCTGCCGGAGATTTTCAGGCAGCTCACCGAGAAAGACATATCGCTGAATCTTTAGAAAAGAGATAAGCGTCACAAGGCTGACAATAACCGTAACCGCGGCCAACCACAGAAATCCCGCCTGAACCGAGGCGATGACAAGTATCATTTTGCTCCAGAATCCATTGAATGGGGGTATCCCTGCAATGGACGCCGACGCTACGGTACATGTTGCCCGCGTAAAAGGTAATTTCTCGGCAAGCCCGCCCAACTCCTTGAGCTGCCTTGTGCCTGTGGACATCTCCACTGAACCACTCGTCAAAAATAACAACGATTTGAAGACTGCATGGTTGACAAGGTGAAACATGCCTCCCAAAATCGCCATTGCCGCCCACTCAACTTTGCCATTGTTGGCAAGTATCAACGCCCCGATACCTAATCCAAGAATAACATAACCCATTTGTGATATGCTATGATAAGCCAAAAGACGCTTAAAGTCCCATTGACCCACAGCCAGGAATACACCAACGACCATACTTAGAACACCCAATGTAATCAATACCCAGCCAACGGCAACAGATACACCAAAAACATTGAAGATAATCCTTGCCAGTGAATATACTCCAAGGGCCTTAATCAAAACACCTGAAAGCATTGCGGAAATAGGTGCTGGGGCCGACGGGTGTGCATCCGGCAGCCAGGCATGAAACGGTACGAGAGCGGCTTTTAATCCAAAGCCGGCCATAAACATGGCCAGTGCAAAGGTAAGGCCGGCATTTAAGCCCGAGTTCTGGATTGCCTTTGAAATATAGGCCATATTAAGAGTGCCGGTATTGCCGTAAATAAGTGCAATCGCAAAAAGAATGAATACCGAAGCTATACTGCCCAATACCATATACTTAAAGGACGCTTCAAGCTCTTCGTGATCACAGCCAAAACCTACGAGCGCATAAGATGCAAGCGATGCAATTTCCAGAAAAACAAACAGATTAAATATATCTCCGGACAGCACGACACCGTTCATACCCGCGACCATAAGCAGAAACAGGCTCAGGTATTTTGTCTTGGCGGTGTATTGTTCCATATACTTGATGCTAAAGAGCATAGCAGCAGCGGCTACAACATTAATAGCCAAAAGCAAAAGAGAGCTTAAGCCGTCAAGGACAAGATTAATACCAAGAGGGATAGACCATTTACCTATTTCATAAACCTCGGTTTTACCAATAGAAGCAACAGCAAAAACAAGCAGTGAAATGGTTACCATATTGGCTAAGGCAGTTGCAACAGCCTTGCCTTTTCTGCCGAACATCGGAAGCACAAAAGCTATTATTAAGGGAACAGCAATAAAAAGGGGCAGCGGTATGCTCATCCTTTTAATCTCCTTATTTGAGTGATATCAAAGGTGCCGTATTTTTCGTAAGTTCTGATACATATTGAAATCATAAGGGCCAATGAACCTAAACTAATAACAATTGACGTCAGTACAAGGGCCTGAGGCAATGGATCCACCGAGTTGTTGACAAAACCGGCCGCAACCTGCTGTATTACAGGATCATACTGAGCTCTGTCGATTATTGGAGCTATACCGCCAACACGAAAACCGAGCATAACAAGGAAAAGATTGACGGCATATTCCATGATCAAAATTCCTATGACAATCTTGACCATATTCTTTTTTACGACCGCACAATATAGGCCGAGCATAAACAGTAAAAAGCAAAGTGCATAAGGCATTAATACTACCCCATTAAAAAATTTCCAATTTATATTATATCTTCTTTTATTATCTTATTATTACCTCATAATACAATTTCCAATGGTGCAAACTTATTTATCTGCTGGCTGACGTATCTCGTCTAAATGTCGAAAGATTCAATATTACCAGGAATAATAACGCTCCAACTAACAATCCAATCGCAAACTCGGCCAAGGATATGGTCCCTGCTGCTATAAAATGAACTTCGATACCCGCGCCAGCTAACCATTTTTGGTAAATATAATTCCAGAAAAACTCGTTTTTACCAAAAAATAATCCGCTAATCGCTATCGCAGCAAAAGTGAAAGCTGCCCAACAGGCGATTTTCAGAGCAACAGACGGTGGCAACTCTCTCTCGACTACGTCTCTGCCGAATGCCAGCATAAGCAGCAGATAAGACGATGCTAAAAACACACCACCGGCAAAGCCCCCGCAGGGGCTAAGATGCCCGGAATGAATTATATAAATACCGAAGAGCACTATCAGCACCTTAACCCAACTGCTGATAGTTTTTACTATTATTGTCATACCTTTCATAAATCAGGTTCCTCCAGCAGTTTTTTTGCTTTTTTTCGCAGGATTACAGTTGCTCCTATAATAGCAGTAAATAAAACAGTTGCCTCTCCAAGTGTATCATAGGCGCGGTAATCCAAAATAACAGATGATACAATGTTCGCCGCTCCCGTCTTTTCAAGTCCCTCTTTGATATATGTCTGAGAAGCAGCATTGGGTACTCGGGCAAAGATGGCGGTTCCAAAATCAGGCAATGTCTCAAATACTTTTACGCCGGCTAAAAATATTATGAAAATAATAACAACAGAAACGACCGTCCCGAAGAATTCTTTGTCACCACTGATAAAAGTGAGATCGCGTGAGATTGTAGAGCGAATCAGGATAATCAAAGCCAAAATATCCACCACAATCTGTGTTATCGCAATGTCCGGCGCCCGTAAAAAAAGAAACATCAAAGAAGCGCCGAATCCGAGGGCACTGATGCAGATTACGGAACTTAACAGATTTTTAGTTTCTATCGCAATGATAGCAGCGATTATCATAAAAATCAGTAAGAAGTAGAAGATATACATATTAACCTCATTGAACTTTGCAAATTACAAATATAATTATCAATAATCCCAAAACTACCCAGGTCAAATACACCGGCAACACACCGGAATGAAGCCATTTCAGAAAAGCAGTCAGACCCAGTCCGGCTTTTCCGCCTTGATCGTAAGGATCGAAATATCCTTTTTCCTGACCAGAGTAAAGCTGCTTAAGACCGCTCATTCTCGAAACAGTTTTGTAAAAATGTGTCCCGGGTATTCTCATTGATTCATTACTCTGCACTTCACCACAGGTCCATGTGGGTACAATCCTGACATTCTTCGACAATTTCGCAAAAAGCCAGATGAGCAATCCAAGACCAATACCAATTATTAACAGGATTGTGGAAAGGCCCGACATCCAGGTGCCAAAAATTGCTGAGCCTGGTTCTATACCCAACGCAGGATAAATGAAAAGTTTGAGCGGTACGTGGTAGAATACTCCGAAAAACACGCAGAGTGATGCAAGCACAACCATTGGAACCGTCATGAACGGGGATACTTCTTTAACATCTTTGAGTTTGTCCGGCAGGCGGGATAGGAATATCGAATGTATGAGTTTTACAAACGAGGCTAAAGTAAGCGCACTTCCGAACATAGCACAAGTAAGCCAGATGGGCCAAAAGCCGGCAGTTCCACCGGTTTGTTGTGTTCCCATTTTAATTACACCCTGATAAATCATCCATTTGGAAACAAATCCGTTAAGAGGAGGTATCCCGGAAATACTCAGAGCTGCAATCAGGCAGGTGGTAAAAGTGATGGACATTTTGTTTCCCAGTCCACCAAGCTTGTCCAGTTCAGCAGTTCCGGAAGCCTGCTCGACCGCACCGCCGCATAAGAATAAGCAACACTTATAAATCGCGTTGTTCAGCATATGGAATATACCACCTGCGATACCTACAGGCGTGCATGTTGCTATACCAAGTATCATATAACCGACCTGGCTTATAGCGTGATATGACAGCAGCTTTTTGAGGTTGTGCTGAACCATCGCAACCATGACGGCGATAACAATCGTAGCCGAGCCTATGATTGACAATACAACAGTCAAGGCCCCCGGCTGAATATCAAATATTTCTCGCACAACAATCACAAGCAGATAAATGCCCAAAAGCTTATCAATTGCGGCCGGCAAAAGTGCCATCGCCGAGACCGGCGCATATTCTCCGCTTGTAGGCACCCATGTATGCAAGGGCAATGCGCCTGCTTTGGTAATTGCGGCTGTCATAAGCAACAGGAAGGCTATAATCGAAAGTGTCGAATTAGTCGCCAGGTCAATATTTGATATGACAAATGTTCCCGAAAGTTTCCATATCATAAAGACGCCGAGCATGAACGCAGCATCGGAGGCACCTATCATTGCAAAGCTTTTTGTCGCTGCAAAATTGGACTTGTTGCCTCCCGTAGTTATTAAAATATATAACGAGACGGTAACAATCTCCCAGAATACCAACAAAAACAGTAAGTGATCGGAAAGCAGTATGCCCGCGGTGCCGCCTATTGTAAGCAAAATCGCACCGTAATACTCATTGATGCGTTTCGTATTTGCGCCGACAGATTTTAATGAATATAAAGTTATCAACAGGCCAAAGCCCATCGCAAACATTAATATAAATGCTCCCAAAGGTTTGACTGTCAGCATCAGTTCCAGTTCCAGGCCGCCTAAACTTTCACCCAACTGGAGTATAGGTAAAATGTAATCAGATTCACCCCCGGTAAATATCTTAATGCCAAGCACAAATGTAACAACAGAAATAATAAACGTTAATGCCCTTGATACCGACTTTATTTTATTCGGCAAAAATAACATCAAAAAGCCCACAATCAGCGGCAAAAAGACAGAGATATAGAGAATATTCATTTCCTTCAATTTAGAAATCCTCCAGCTTAATTTCAGGTACGCCGATTTCTTTCTTAATCCGTGCAGTTTTCTCACGAGACAATCTCAAAAGCGCATCATAATCATGGACAACATTTTTACGCCCATCGACAACCGCCAACCTTTCGGTGCAGCTATAACAAGGGTCAACCGCAGCAAGTGTAAGCGTTACATCAGCAATATGCTGACCGATACATGATGCCTTAAACGAAGGTACATTGACATAACTCGGTGCTCTTACCTTGTGTCGAACCGGCCTGTTGCCGCCGTCGCTGCGAATGTAATGGAAGGTTTCACCTCTTGGAGCCTCGGCGCGACCAAAACCCTCCCCAGGGGGTATTTCCTTTACCTCAACAGCAATAGGACCATCAGGGAGTTTTTTTAGGGCCTGCCTGACCATCTTTATACTTTCGAAGATCTCAAGAAGCCGAACAACAGCTTTTGCAAAAACATCACCTTCCGTCTGAGTGATTACCTTCCAGTCTAAATCTGCGTAAGCCGCATACGGATCATCGTGCCTGACATCAATGGCAATTCCGCTGCCCCTGGCGGTCGGGCCAGTTACCGCATAGCTGATGGCGTCTTCCTTACTCAGTGTTCCTACGCCTTTAAGCCGTACGTGCAGAACAGGGTCGTCAAGAATAGCCTTGGTTAGCATATCTGTTTTCTTTTCGACTAAATCGAGCTCTTTAAGTATCTTAGGGATAAGCTCATTGGGAATATCTTCCCGACAGCCACCGACCTTAACGTTCCCGTAATTGTTTCTGTTGCCCGTAATTGCTTCCAACAAATCAAGGACCGGCTCACGGTATTTCCACGCCCACATAAAAACTGTGTCATAACCGATAAAGTGCCCCCCAAGACCGACCCACAGCAGATGACTGTGGATGCGCTCAAGCTCGTTTATAATCGTGCGGACGTACAAAGCACGATCAGGCGGTGTTATCCCGGCAATCTCCTCGACAGCATTTATGTATGCTAAGGGATGTGACGCCGAGCATATTCCGCATATACGCGAAACCAGAAACGGAATCTGATCGTACTGCAGTGTTTCGCTCAGCCGCTCTATACCTCGATGGTTATAAGATATCCTGACATCTATATCGGTTACGATTTCACCATCAACGGTAAGCTGGAAATATTCCATCTCTTCCTGCAGCGGATGAAACGGACCGACTGCAAGAATCGGTTTATTTACGCTTTCTTTCATCTTTTGAAATCTTTCCTTAAAGGATAAACACCCTCGGGCCAATCATCAGCCAAAATCAATCTTCTCATATTAGGATGATTTTTAATTTCGATTCCCAATATGTCGTATATCTCCCTTTCTATCCACTCTGCAGCGGGTATGAACGGGGTAATAGATTCTATAGAAGGATTTTCACGGTCACGGATAAAGGCCTTTACGGTAACAACACAACCAGTCCCGTCATTTGAAAAATGATAAAGAATTTCAAAACAATCTTCAGAATCGATCCCTGTAGCAATCATAAATCTTAAAGCCAGGTCTTCAAATAAGAACTTACTGACGGCAAAACTATTTTCGGCCTCGCATAAAAGAAAGATTCTGCTGTCCTTCGTTTGCTCAATATTTATGAGCTTATCTTTTATTTCCGACAACCTGTTATTTAATTCTTCCTGGTTCATATTCCTGTCCTGTTATAAAATCGACAGCGCCTTAACTACACCGGATATCATGGCTTCCGGCTTCGGTGGGCAGCCAGGCACATAAGCGATAATTGCATTAGGATCAACTTCTCTGATTATCTTATCCACCGGCCCAACCACATGGTAAGCACCGTTAAATATACCTGTTTGACAAGCACAAGCTCCCATTGCAAAGACAACGCAGGGCTTTGAAGTCTGGCGGTACAATTCCCGTAATCTCGGTGCCGCCTGTGCGGTAACCACGCCGGTTACCAGCAGAGCATCAGCATGTCGTGGTGAGCCTACTAACTTGATACCAAATCTTTCCACATCATATCTCGGCGTCAGTAAATTGACTATTTCGATATCGCAATTATTACATGCGCCGGTATTAACGTGAAAGACCCATACCGATTTTTTTAATGACCAAATTTTCCAACTCATAAACTCACCTTACAGCCAGTTGATGTCATAATAACTACCTATTGATGCAAGTATAATAGCTATGGCCAAAGCGATTCCGCAATACACCCAGAAGAACTTCATCGCCTGGTCAATCCGAACACGCGGATTTGTATTTTTTATCAGGATTATCAGGACCAGTACCAAAACATATTTGCCGATACCCCATACTAATGGCCATCCTGCAGTAGTACCAAATCCACCAAGAAACACCATTACCAAAAACAGCGGCAGAGCCACCAGCATCATCGCCTGCATCATTTTCCAAACCGCAAGCAAAGGACCTGAATATTCCATAATTAAGCCACTTGCAATTTCAGTTTCCGACTCAGCTATATCAAAAGGAACAAATCCGAGTTTTGCCTGAATACACAATAATGAAACGAGAAAAGCCAGCATTCCGGATATACTAAGGGCAGGTGTAAATTTAGTAATTTCAGCTAAACTCAACTGGCCGCCGGTTTTTATAATTACTATGATGAAGGCCAAAACAAGCGGCAGTTCATAGCCCATCACAAGCTTCATCTCCCTGCTTGTGCCGATTGACGCGTGGGGGCTGGCACTGGCGCTGCTGCCGAGAATCAATGCCAATGAAGGAAGAATCATCAGATAAATCGCCACAATAATATCGCCGACAAAATCATTCTGGGTGATAGTTGTCCGCCAGAGCATCGTCGAAAGCAATAGTACGCCTGCTAAACCGACAATCGGGGCCGCAATAAAAACGGCTCTCTGGCCATCCTGAGGTATAAGTGTTTCCTTGCCCATCAGTTTCATAACATCGTAGAACGGCTGAAAAAGCGGTGGGCCGACTCTCCATTGCACAAGAGCACTGACCTTGCGAACTATCCAGCAGGCAACCAGGCCCAATACAATGGTAAACACAAAACCTGGAAAAACCAGAATCCAAAATATATTCTGTAATGCCTCAGTCATTTCTTCTCTGCCTTTTATTTATTCTTTAAGAATGGCTCCCATAATGCACCATCGGGAACTTTAACAACTATATCCTCGAAAACCTCTTCCGTTCCATCTTCAGCATGAGCTTCTTTATAATCCAGGCTTCCGTCCTGACATGTACTTACACACAATGGTTTTTCTTCCGGCGCCAATCTGTCTTTGCATACATCACATATGCTGCTTGGAAAAGGAATCAAATCGGTGTATATCGTACCGAACGGACATGCTATAGCACAACTGCCGCAGCCGGTGCATAGCATATTCGCCCGCTTAAGAATTCCGGCATCATCATTTTTTTTCGACATTTTCTCCAAAGCTCCCTTTGGGCCGGAACTGACTAACAACACCTTGTCCATTATATTGCCTTTTTCGCTCGGCACCTTCTCTAAAGCCCCCTGCGGACAGGCATTGATACATGGCGCGGCCTCGCACCTGCGACATATCAAGGCAAAACGAATCAGCTCCAGCAGTGAGTCAAATCCATTGTTTTCTGGATGGTGCTTATACGAGCACTGCACCCCGGATTCTTCCTGAAGCCTGCATTTTGCCAGGTCGATTATTAACTTTGCGTTCATAATTACGTATCTCTTATTTCGTATCTAATACTTTGTTTTATACGCGACGATTTTCAATCCCAGATGTTCGGATAACCTTTTACCTCGTCATAGGTAAAGACAGGACCGTCCTTACAGACATAATACTTGCCAACCATGCAGTGGCCGCACTTGCCTACTCCGCAGCTCATATTTTTTTCCATAGATAGATATATTTGCTCAGGACTAAATCCGAACTCCAATAATTTCAAAGTACCGAATTTCATCATAATCGGCGGGCCGCACACAACCGCTACCGCATTAGATATTTCAACATCATTAGAGGAAAGTATAGTGGTTACTACACCAATATTACCGTCCCAGTTGCCGCTTGCTCCATCTACGGTCAGTTTGATATCTACACCATCAATTTTCTGCCAGGAATCAAAAAGAGTGTTTTTGTAAATAAAATCATCAGGCGTTTTTGCACCAAATCGACAAACAACAGATTTAAAAGCTTCTATTCTGTCAACAAGTGTCAAAAACAAAGACCTTATTGGCGCTAAACCCACACCTCCACCGATTATATAGACGTCCTTGCCGACAAAATCTTCAACCGGATAACCTTTTCCATAAGGCCCCCGAATACCGATTTTTTGTCCTTTTTCGCAATCATGCAATAAAGCGGTCATCTTACCGGCCTTCATGATCGTTATTTCCATCTTTTTAGTATCATAAGGTGATGAAGAAGGAGTAAAAGGCGCCTCACCGACACCGGGTAAAGTCAGCTCCACAAACTGGCCTGTTTCGAACTTGAATGTTTCTTCCAGTACAACGACAAAACTTTTAATCGTTGGCGATTCATCTATAATATCAACAATACCGCCGTTTATAGGTTGGTAGAGATTTCTATTCATTTTGCAGTTTCCGCTCTTCTATTGTCTTTACCTTTTAGCTCTTCGCTCAATCTTTTTAACACTCTGCGTATATCCACGTCCCCCGCTTCTCCGTCAACACATCTGCCGCATCCAACACACATATCGATACCGTATCTTTCAAAAAAATATGAAAACTTATGCATAAAACGATGCCTGAGTCTGTTGCCAAGAGCCTTTCGGGGATTGGTACCACCAGCAACTTCAGCGTAAGCAATCCTCATGCAACTGTCCCACATCTTCATTTTTGTAAAATAATCCTCTTGCTTGGTATCATAAAGATAGAAACAATGGCAGGTAGGGCATACCCGCGTACACCCCTGGCATTCAACACAAGTTTTCGCTTCTTCGTCATAAACATCAGAATCCTGGGTTTTTTCAACCATCTCGTTAACCGGAACATCGAACTTGAGATTTGTATTATTTTGCTCAAGTTGATTTTGTGTCTCAATTCTGTTCTTGTCCCGGTCAGCCAATATGGCTTCGGTCGTCTCTGTGAAAAGACTGGAGTGTTTTTCTATAAATTCTTCGCCCCTTTGCGAACCGGTCTCGATAATATATTGGTTCTTTACCTGCGAAACATTCAAATCAAATCCTGCTTGAGCAAAGGGCTTTCCGCCTAAAACATCACAAAAACAGCTCTCCGCCGGCTCAGAGCAATCGGATGATATTATGAACATGTTCTTCCTGCGGGTTACATATAACAAGTCTTCGAATTCATCTTCCGCAAAAACTCTGTCCAGAACTTCTATAGAACGCAAATCGCAGTATTTTAGCCCGAAAACTGCAAATGGCCTTATTTCTTTCGGCTCAATTGGCTGCGGGTAAACTGCTGCAAGCTCTCGTAAGGGGAATAAAAACTCTTTTACAGGCATACAAGTGCGAATGTTATTGAATTCAATCTGGACATTGGCAGAAGAGTCGTATCTATTATATACATAATGCTCTCCGGACTTCTTCGGAACATACAGGTCCATCTCTTCAGCAAGGGCATCCAGAAATGGCTTTAATTCACTTATAAGAACAGTCTGCATATTACTCACCAATATTTATCTGTTAATTTAATAATCTTAAAAACTACAGAATAATCACTTGTGTTAACAAATCAACTTGCCGGCATATAGTAAGGCAAACGGGCCATGTCCATCGAAATATCAATAGTTATTACTTTCACTTTTTTTGGTACTATTAAATAACACGGAGAAAAATTTAAAATTCCTCTCACACCCGCTTTGATCAATACATCCACCGTCTCCTGAGCAGCTTTACGAGGCACTGCAATAACTGCAAGTTTTATTTTCCTTTTCTTTATACCACTCAGTCTAGAGATGTTTTCAATCGTGATATTCTTTATTTTTCTACCAATTATTTTAGGATTAACATCGAAAGCCGCCGCAATATCCAGGCCATATATACCAAAGCCGGGAAAAGCCAAAATTGCCATACCAAGATTACCTACTCCAACCAAAGCTGCTTTCTGGTCAATATTTAGTTTAAGGATTCTTTTAATTTCCTTCATGAGTTTTACAACGTTGTAGCCTACCCCACGAGTTCCAAAATCACCAAAGTACGAAAAATCCTTTCTTATTTGCCAGGGAAAAATACCAACGTAATCTGCCAGATTAGTACTTGATATGTTCTTCTGGTCCTGTTCAGACGCAAGAATTAATCCTCGCAAATATATTGGCAGCCGTCGAATAGTCTCATCTGGTATTCTGCTGTATCTCATAAATCATACTATCCTATAGTTTGTACTTGTGTTCACATACACAAGCTCTATCCGCTGCATTGTATATATATTCGTTATATACGTCAACAAAATTAACATTATTTTTTTAGTGAGGTTCAAAAATATATATGCTTAATTATTTTGAATCATGGTTTTAGAGCCAAAAATGCGGATATTCACAAAAATATAAATGAAAGAATGTTGTTGATTTCAAAAAAAATTGACAAAACAGCTTTGGTAAGGATGTTTAATCTACGAATTCTCAATAATGAGATTTTTCTGGGGGAGATAGCTGTTCGATTTGTTTTGTATTGTGAAATAATTAAGGAGCCTGTAGCTAATAAATCGCTATAGGCTCCGAATTGATAAACAATCATTGGCTAATGGCTTGGCCTCGCAGATGCTTTTCGCAGCCCAATTTGGCCATAGTCGTTTTTCAACTATAAGACTTACTCAGCAATATTGCCGATGACTTCTACATTGTCAATCGCCCACCACCAGTCATTGCCGGCATCGAATAATCCAAATTCCAAAACCAAACTCGTGGCCCCATCTGGATTCTCTAAATCAACTATGACCGTTTCATTGGTTGCGTCCGGTTTAAAGTTCGGGCTGCTGCCATCGGATTCCCAAAGTAGCAATCTGAAAGAATCCGCTCCATCGAAAGAGGCAGTCACTATTGCTGTCTGGTGATAATTGTCATCAAACTCAGGACGCCAGCTCGAATCGAATTTGAGTTGAAGCGTACCAGCCTCAAAACCAGAAATATCAATTGCAGGCGTACTGAGGAAGGTTTTATACCAGCCCGATGCCGCCGAATCTGCATGATCCGCGTCATCCCACTCATCCGGGTCAGCAACAGCAACAGTACCTTGTCCAAGCTCGAATTCAACTCGCCTTTGATTACCAGCTACGCCGATCCACCAATCCTTATTGGTAAAGGCCCATCCGGCCCACTCGGTCACACCATCAGTAGCCGGATCACCTATTCCGGGTACACCACTTTCATCAATTATCCAACCCTCGGGCGGCGTGTCCGTCCATACTTCATCACCAGAACTCTCATCCACATTCGGACCCAATTCCAAACCTTCGAAGTCCTCGTAAAGTGCAATAACTCTTTCTCTGGGAAGACCGCTGACTTCCAGGTTGTCAATCGCCCACCACCAGTCATTACCTGCATCGTATAAACCAAACGTCAAGACAACGCTTGTAACTCCCGTAGGAACTTCCAAATCGACGATGATAGTTTCATTAGTTGATGTATCGGGCTTAAAGTTCGCACTACTCGGGTCGGATTCCCATCGGAATAGCTCTATCGGCTCTGCTCCATCGAAGGAGGCGGTCAGATTTCCCGTCTGATGATAATCGCTATCAAACTCCGGACGCCAGCTTGAATCGAATTTAATCTGAACCGAGCCGGCCTCAAAACCGGCTATATCAAGTGAAGGTGTACTGAGGAAAGTCTTATACCAGCCCGATGCCGCCGAATCTGCATGATCCGCATCATCCCACTCATCCGGGTCAGCAACAGCAACAGTACCTTGACCCAGCTCGAATTCAACTCGCCTTTGATTACCAGCTACGCCGATCCACCAATCCTTATTGGTAAAGGCCCATCCGGCCCACTCGGTTACACCGTCAGTAGCCGGATTACCGATTCCAGGCACACCACTTTCATCAATTATCCAACCTTCAGGTGGCGTATCAGTCCATACTTCATCACCGGAACTCTCATCCACATTCGGGCCAAGCTCCAGGCCTTCGAAATCCTCTGCAAGGACAACGATTCTTTCTCTCGGATTCCCGCTGACCTGTACGTTGTCAATTGCCCACCACCAATCGTTTCCGGCATCGAGCATACCAAATGTAACGACCATCTTTTTGGCACCTGATGGCCGGCCGATGTTTACTGTAACGGTCTCACTGGTAGCATCGGGCTTAAAGGATGCTCCAGGCTGGGATTCCCATCGCATTACTTCGATGGGATCGCCACCATCGAATTGTACCGTGACATTCGCAGTCTGTGTGTCTTCCGGACGCCAGCTCGAATCAAATTTGAGCTGCAATGTTCCTGCTCCAGCCTTTATCGCAGATACATCAATCTCAGGAGTAATCAGGAAGCTATTCATCAGACCCTCGGCACGGGCCATATCATCCCATTCATCCGGATCGACAACAGCAATCGTACCATTTGCCAACACGAATTGGCTGCGATCCTGGTCACCGGCTGTTTCCGCCCACCATGTTTTGTTCGCGAAACTCCATCCGGCCCACTCAGTAACGCCATCATTGGCCGCATCTCCGGCTCCGGGAACACCACTATCATCAATTGCCCAACCATCCGGGGGGATCTTTGTCCAAACTTCACCGCCGGCAAGTGCCTCATCCACATTAGGTCCCAAAACCAGGCTTTCGAAATCTTCTTCAAATAGCAGGATTCTTCCTGTAGTTGGTATGTGGCGAACCAGTCGAATATCATCAATGAGCAGCCTGCCAAGGCCTCCAGATTGGGGATTGTCCTTATCGCCGACACCAATGGCAATCTCTTTAATCGCTGTTAAGTCCACACCTGCAGTCTGGAATTCTTCCAGGGGAATTGCCCACAACTGCCAGTCATCGGCAAAAACTGCCTCCCTACCATTTTCATGAAATACTGTGCCGGATATGCCGGACGTATCTTGTAATCTTAAATATAGCGGGCCAGGAGAATTGCTGGAAATTCCTATGTCCTGCGACTCAACAAACGGTCCGGGAGAACCGGCCGTAACATTAGAAAACGTTGCCTCGCATGTCGCTTTGGCATTGTGAGCAGAAACAACAAGACCTGCGTAAACACTCTGGCCCATCGGCATGCTCCAGCTTGATGGATCTGCCGGATCATTGCTTTGTACAAGTGACCAGTTGACACCATCGGTAGAGTGCTCAGCGGTGAATACGTTGCTGGCCGAACGCGTTAGTTTGATCCAATGCGGACCGGTAATCACACCGGTACCGGTATGTGTGCTGTGACTATCCTGGGCCACAGTTGACCTGAACTGAAAGGCAACCCTGCCCGACGGTGTTACTGCCACCATCGCATGGATTGAGTCCGCCTCCAGCGTGTTACGGATCATCACACCCGCCTCGGCCCAGGAATGAGTGTCGCTCAGGCTCTCGACCTTAGCCACAATCGAACCGGGTCCATTGAGAGTTTTGTATGCAAAGTGGAATTCATCAGACGTCCCTCCTATGTCCGCCCCGGAGCCGGTCATGATATAGGTCTGAGTCGCCGCATCAAAACTAAGACTGCCGACGCTGGCCGGCCGGCCCTGAAACCAAAGAGTCAGCCCCATCAGTCCGTTTAGGGTGTAGTCCTGTGAAGTATCAAATGTGTGCACAACTTCAGAATAGGAAGAGGCGCCGTTATCGTAGAAAAACGGCATGGACTGGACACCACTTTTAACTATCGTTTGCTCAGTAAAAGAAGGATCTGTGTAACCTGCCTGAGAACCGTTCGAAGGGTCATCCCATCCGTCTTTCCAAATATCATATATCCTGTCCGGTGGATAATCGTTGTAATCCTCGAAATCATCCACAATCACAAACTCAACTGTTGTAAAGCTCCAGATATCACCGGGCATGCTCGTGCCATCGGATGCTTCCTCGTCAATCCGCCAATAATATGTAACTCCCGGCAAAAGCGTACCTGGGTCGTAGCTTAGTGCCGTTTGGTTGCCTTGAGACGTTCCGCCGGTACCGGCAGCCACATCGGCCTCATTTATTCCAATGTAAACATTACGAGAAACCGCATCGAGACCGGGGGCCCAGGTAAGGTCTTCATTTGTCATGACCTCCGTTTGGCCATTTGCCGGCTGTGGCCTCCACGCGGTCGCTGATGTTGTGGAACTGTTGAACAATCCAATCACCTCTTCATCGGTCAGACCACCTTTATATACGCGGACCTCGTCAATAGTGCCTGTCAGAAAATCACTTGGCACTTCGCCGTCCCATTCCTGTCCCAGAGACCAGCGGTCGTCTGCGCTGAGGCTGAAATCCGCCTGGTGACTATTTTCCTGTACGCCATCGACATAAATGTAACCGGTACTGCCCCGCCGCACATAAGTCAGCATATGCCACTGGCCATCGGTAACGATAGTTGTCGAATGGCCTTCGTAGCCATTATCATACATCGCCAATCGCTGGTTATCAGTAGCAAGCAAAGCCACATTGCCGCCGGTACTGCTATTGATTGAAAACCAATCGCCCGTATCGGCCGTCTTGACCCAGGCGTTCATGGTGATGTCATTACCCTGAATATTGTCAGCCACACCGTCCATCGTTATATAGTCGTCCCCGTCAAGGAATACAGCCTGGCCGAGCCAACCCTCGACATACTCCGGATCACCGGCAAGTGTCGCCTCATTATTCAAACCGGACGAATCCAGCGTATCTCCGTCGAATGTCCACCATCCGACAAGATCAGCGGCATTGGCTGTGCATGTCAGAATCAGACTAAACACTATAATATGAGATAAATAGAATAATTTCTTGGACATCATAAATCCTCCTTTTGAAAAATATGTAAATGAAAACAATCTTAATTGAAAAAGCCGATAGTGATTATCGGAAATGCTCATCCTCCATCACAAAGTCACGACGATTCAAAAATACATAATCTACTCACACGGCTATCTGTTCAACTTAGCCGGACGAGAGTTTTTTTGTTTCAGGCACATGTTTAACTAATTCTATTTATACCATATTACACCCCTTTTCATCAAGGATAATCCTTATTTTATACATTGAGTTTTTAAGCAGTGACTTCTCGAATTCAAAGACAAAGATTGAAACAAACAGCACCAGCTATCAATTCTTCATTGACATTACTTTCGAGCATGCCATAATACAATTCGTATTACCTGTAAACAGGATATGCCATAAAAAAGATATCTCACAGCAAATCCGGTTTGATTATCAGTTATTTAGCACTGAAAAGGACTCGAAAAGGAAAATCTTCATAACAATATGCATTCATCGCAAGAATCCAAATACGCTTCACTAATAACAAAGTTAATGACTTAGAGAAACCTGTTATGTATAAAGCAACATTACATTGATTAATAGTGGATAGAAGATATGGCAATTACACTTACCAGGGAATATCGATTTTGGCGTTACCGGATTTTTGCGATAACGTGGCTGACCTATGGCGGTTTTTATTTATGCCGTAAGAATTTTAGCATTGCCATGCCTTTGCTTACTCAAGACATGGGATTTACAAAAGATATTTTCGCGAAGCTCCTGTTCTTCTACAGTCTGTTTTATGCGCTGGGCCAGTTTTACAACGGATTTTTATCCGACAAGTATGGTCCTCGACTGATTGTTGGAATCGGGCTGTTTCTATCAATATTTGCGAATGTATTTCTGGGCTTTGGCCCGGCATTATTTATGTTTGGCATGTTGCTGTGTATCAATGGGACCGGGCAATCAACTGGCTGGTCCGGGACCGTCAAGAATATGGCTCCCTGGTTTCGGCGAAAAGAACGGGGAGTGGTTTTGTCCTGGTGGGCAACCTGTTATGTCATTGGCGCAATTGTATCAACGGGCCTTGCAACATTTATAGTAACACACCCTTTACTGCTGCGAGCGAGCGACCTGAAAGACCCGTCTGGTCTGGCAATTCAACTGCGCGACGAGCAAAACTCGCTCTCGAAGTATCTTGGAGAGCAATTTTCATCCGAAAGCCAACAATTGCTCAGTGCATATGATGGTACAGGAGCTGTTTCCGAAATGCTGCTTCAGGCAATGGTATCAGAATTAAATACGGTACTCCAGGGTCCATGGCTTTACGACAAACAACGCTTTGAAGGCATCAACTTATCAGATAGAACCACCGCTAACATAGAGAATTTGATTGCGAAAAAACCTGAACAGCGCAAAAAAGAACTAAAAGGCAAGAAGTGTATTTCCTTCAACAAGACCTTGCTGCAAGAGACCTATCCACAAAAATTCAAGTTGAAATGGCGTCGCAGCTTTTGGATTCCCGCCGTTGTGCTAACGCTTATAGCTTTGTGTTTTATCACTTTCACGCGTAACAGACCCAGAGATGCAGGCCTTCCGGAAATTGCCGAAGACGATACCGATGATAGCGAATCCGCCGGGAATCCCAAAATTAATTCAAAATTGTCATCAAAAGAACTGCTTGCTGTTGTTCTGAAAAACCCCATAGTGTGGCTTATCAGTCTAATGTATTTCTTCACGAAAATGGGGCGATACGCAATATTTTTCTGGCTGCCTTTATATATGGTCGAACATCTCGGCTACAGCCTTTCAGAGGCGGGTTATACTTCTATTCTTTTTGAAGCCGTGGGCTTTGCCGGTGTAATAGCCGCCGGTTATGTTTCAGACAAACTTTTTCAGGCTCGGCGAATGCCTGTGGGAGCCCTGGGTATGTGGGGCCTGGCCATTACTTGCTTTTTCCATCCTCAATTAGCCGCATGGAGCCACCTTGGTAACGCAATCGGAATTTCTCTGATAGGATTCTTTACCTATGGCCCGGATGCCTTGATGTCGGGCGCCGCGGCTATTGACGCATGTTCACCAAAAGCAGCCGGACTGGCCTCCGGCGTAATTAATGGCGTCGGCTCACTCGGACAGATGGTATCGGGTTTTATAGTCGCTTACATAGCAACAAAATTCGGTTGGGACAGCTTGTTCTATTTCTTTGTAGCAATAGCCCTTATTGCAGGCAGCCTGCTCGCGATAAAGTGGAACTGGATCCCCGAAGCTCATAAACAGGTCTCTGACAATAATTCGGAATCTATTTGATGAAAACAAAAAAAATGAAAGATAAAATCCTCTTTACTCCCGGACCTCTGACTACCAGTCAGACCGTTAAACAGGCTATGCTGCGAGACCTGGGCTCTCGGGATTCTGAATTTATTGCAATTGTTCAGGAAATCAGGCAAAAACTGGTTGAACTGGGTGGAGCTAAGCCGGATGAATACACTGCCGTTCTTATGCAGGGCAGCGGTACTTTTGGCCTGGAAGCAGTCGTTTCTTCTACAGTCCCGCCCGATGGTAAGCTGCTGATAATTATCAACGGAGCGTATGGAAAACGGCTCGCTAAAATCGCATCAGTGCTTAAAATTGATACCATCACACTCGAATATCCCGAAAACACAATACCGGACCTTAGTGAAATAGAAGATACGCTAAAGTCCGACAACAAAATCACCAGCGTCTCAGTTGTGCATTGCGAAACGACCACAGGAATTATCAATCCTATCAAAGAAATCGGGGCTCTTGTTGCAAAATCCGACGCAAGGTATTTTGTAGATGCTATGAGCAGTTTCGGCGCAGTGCCTGTTAATCTACACGAATTCAACATTGATTATCTTGTCTCCTCCGCCAACAAGTGCATTGAGGGCGTGCCCGGTTTTTCATTTATTTTATGCAAACTCAGCTCGCTCAGAGAAACTGCCGGCTACGCTCGCAGTGTAAGCTTCAACCTGCTGGAACAGTATCAGGGCCTTGAAAAGAACGGTCAATTTCGTTTTACCCCACCTACTCATACTCTTGCGGCTTTTCGTCAGGCCCTTGAGGAGATTCAGACCGAAGGCGGTGTGAATGGTAGGGCCGGGCGTTATCGTAAAAATTACGAAACTCTCATCGAAGGTATGCGCATGATGGGATTTAAAGAATACCTCAGACCTGAAAACCAGGGATATATTATCACCTCGTTTCTGTATCCGGATGATCCCAGTTTTTCCTTTGAAGAGTTTTATGAAAGTCTGAATCAAAAGGATTATGTAATTTACCCCGGCAAGGTCAGTGATGCCAATTGCTTCCGGATTGGTAATATCGGCCGAATCTCCGAAGCCGATATCAAAGCCCTGCTGGTTGCAATCAACCAGACAATCACCGAGATGGGTGTTAAACTTAAGTAAAGCATTAACATAAATACTATTGTGTCATTTAAAAACTAAGATGCAATTTAAAAAAGAAAATCTCGACAACATGCTCTCGGAAGGTGACCTGAATATCTCCCCGCGTCGCAGGGCCTGGGCTAAAAAGCATATTAACGCCGAGACTCAGCGCTGGCTTGATTTGGATGCTAAGTATTTTTTGCATCAGTCACTCTCAACTCCATGTTTGAACGTCCTGTCTGGCTGTGAAGGCATTAACCTTGAAGATCTTCAGGGCCGTGACATTATGGACTTCCACGGCAACAACGTACATCAGGTCGGATTTGCCAACCGCCGGGTAATTGAAGCTGTCAGGAATCAAATGGACCAGCTTGCTTTCTGCACACGCCGCTATACCAATATTCCTGCTATAAAACTTGCCGAAAAGCTTGCCCAACTGGCTCCCGGAAAATTAAACAAGGTTCTCTTCGCACCGGCCGGAACAGGAGCTATTGGAATGGCTTTGAAACTGGCAAGGATGGCAACCGGTAAATTTAAGACGATTTCAATGTGGGATTCTTTCCATGGTGCCTCGCTCGATGCCATCTCTATCAGTGGAGAAGCTATCTTTCGCAAAGATGCAGGCCCGCTCCTGCCCGGCACCGAGCATGTCCCCCCGCCGGACTGCTACCGGTGCCTTTGGGGATGCGGGGATAACTGCAATCTCAAATGTGCTGACTATGTCGAGTATGTTTTGAGTAAAGAAGGCGATGTCGCGGCCGTGATAGCTGAAACTGTACGAAGTACGTCGATTGTCCCTCCAATTGGTTACTGGGAAAAAATTCGTGCGGCATGTGATAAATATGGCGCATTGCTGATACTCGATGAAATACCCCATTGTCTCGGCCGTACAGGGAAAATGTTTACCTGCCGGCACTTCGACGTTGTTCCGGATATGCTTGTCATCGGCAAAGGTTTGGGCGGCGGAATTTTTCCATTGGCCGCTCTTATAGCCCGCGAGGATTTAGACATTATGCCCGATCGTGCCCTTGGCCATTATACCCATGAAAAGAATCCCGTCGCCTGTGCAGCGGCCCTCGCAACAATCGAATGTATCGAAGAAGACAATCTGACGGCTAATGCGAAAAAAATGGGTCTTTATGCTATGGATCGAATGCGCAAAATGATGCAGCAGCACAAAATAATCGGGGCAGTCAGAGGTCTCGGGCTGATGATGGGGATGGAGCTGGTTAAAGACCGCAAGACAAAGGAACCGGCAACTGAAGAAGCTGAGCAGGTAATGTACAGCGCACTAAGCAAAGGGCTTAACTTTAAGGTAACAATGGGCAGTATCATAACACTGACACCCCCATTAACCATTACTAAAGAACAAATGGACAAAGCCTTGAACATCCTGGATGAATGTCTTCAGGAAGTTGAAGGATAGGTATTCTTATAGACTAACAACAAATGTAACTAAGAATATGATAAGGAGTATGATATGGATTTTGTATATAACAGAACCTATAAAGGTCCAGTCAAAATGGTTATTCTCGATTGGGCGGGAACAACTTTGGATTATGGCTGTTATGCCCCTGCGGTTGTCTTCATTGAGGTTTTCAAACGCCGTGGCGTGGAGATTACGATGGAGCAGGCCCGTCGTCCTATGGGTCTTAAAAAGCTCGACCACATAAGAGCAATATCAAAACAGGATGAGGTTGCCATGCTTTGGCAGCAGGTGCATAATAAAAAGTGTACCGAAGCGGATGTGCAGGATATGTTCGAAAAAGATTTCGTTCCGCTGCAGGTTGCCTGCATTGCAGATTATACTGAACTGATTCCGGGAACAGTCGAAGCTGTTAATAAGCTGAAAAGCCGCGGGATAAAAATAGGTTCAAGCAGCGGTTATTTCACTGAAGCCATGGAGATAAACCTGCGTGAGGCAAAAAAACAAGGCTATAGCCCTGATGTCAATTCCTGTGCCAGCGACGTCCCTGCAGGCCGGCCTGAGCCATGGATGGTCATAAGCAACATGCAGCAAGCGCGCATTTTTCCTCCACAAGCAGTCGTCAAAGTTGACGATACCAAACCGGGCATTGAAGAAGGACTGAATGCGGGAACATGGACTATCGGCCTGGCCAAAACCGGCAACGAGGTGGGGCTCAATCTTCAGGAGCTGGCCGCTTTACCCGCCGAGGAAGTGAAACGTAAAGTGGACAAGGCCGCAGATGGTCTGGCTAAAACCGGTGCTCATTATGTAGTCGAATCCATTTCAGATGTGCCCGCCGTTATCAGCGAAATCGAACAAAGATTAAAAATGGGCGACAGACCCTAAATTTTATGATTCTTCAAAAGTTTTAGAGCAGATTAATATATTGGGGTAGAGAATGAGTATAAACACTGTCAAAAATTATATTAATGGCAAGTGGATTACACCTGAAAATGACGGCTATTTAGATATCGAGAATCCATGTACGGGACAGATTATTGGCAAAGTACCTTTATCAACCCCCGACGAAACAAATCGTGCTGTCAACGCCGCTGCCGAAGCGTTTAAGGCCTGGAGTCAAACCCCTGTTGGCCGTCGGGTTCAGCCTTTATTCCAACTGGACGGTTTACTTCGCGAAAGCGAAGAGAAAATCGCCCGGACACTTGTCGAAGAGATGGGAAAGTCACTGCCGGATGCACGGGCTGAGATGAAACGAATCTTCGAGAACATAGAAGTCGCTTGTAATATGCCTGTACTGCAGCAGGGAGATAAGCTAATAGGCGCATCGTATGATATAGACGGCGAAGTTATTCGCCTGCCGATAGGTGTTTTTGCAATGATAGCACCGTTTAATTTCCCGGCTATGGTTCCCTTCTGGTTCCTGCCTTACGCCATTGCAACGGGCAACACTTATATAGTCAAGGCTTCGGAACAAGTGCCTCTTACGATGCAGTTGATTACAGAATACATTAGCCAGACTGATTTACCTAAAGGAGTTTTCAATCTGGTCAATGGAGATAAAGTCGTTGCCCAGACAATTATAGAAAATCCCCTTGTAAAAGGTGTCTCTCTGGTCGGCTCAACCCGAACGTGTAAAATCGTCTCTGAAAAGTGTGCCCAAAACCAAAAGCGCTGTCAGGCAATGGGCTCAGCTAAAAATCACCTTGTGGCAATGCCCGATGCCAAGGTCGATGATATGCTCCGCAACATGATAACTTCCTGTTATGGCTGTGCCGGACAACGCTGCATGGCGGCTTCGGCGATAGTTGCAGTTGGAAATGATATGTACAAAACAATCTGTGATAAATTTGTTGACGCTTCAAAAAACGTTCTGGTTGCCAATCCTCTCGACCCTGAGGTGGCTGATGAATCTATGGTTATGGGCCCCGTGATCTCGGCCAGGTCAAAACAGTTTATTCTTGATATGATAAAAACCGGTATCAGAGAAGGCGCAACCTTGGCTCTTGACGGACGCGGTATTGTGGTGCCCGGCTGTGAAAACGGATACTTCATAGGCCCGACAGTATTTACCGATGTCAAGCCGGGTATGGAGATTCACAGTACTGAGATTTTCGGCCCGGTCGTAGTGGTTCTGAAGGCCGGCTCTCTCGATGAAGCAATACAAATCATTAACAACCTCGAATATGGCAACGGAGCATCGATTTACACTCAGAATGGTTATTACGCACGCAAGTTCAAGCTCGAAACAGAATGCGGAATGATCGGTATAAATGTCGGCATCCCGGCCCCGGTAGCCTATCTGCCTTTCGGCGGGATGAAGGCATCGCTCTTTGCAGATATAAAAGCCCAGGGAAAAGCGATTATCAACTTCTTTACAGAAGATAAAATTATTACTGAAAGATATTGGCCCGAAAGTAGTTAAATTACTTAGAGATTTCATGCCGGGCGGCATCAGATAACGTTTACTTTCGTCAAAATAAAGCCCATATATTTACAAATAAAACTTGAAAACAAACGACGGTTTCTGGTATTGTATAGGTAATAAGTTTAGTCAGGCAGTTATGTAAACCTGATTTCCGGACATAGTATAAAATATTTCTTCAGGAGGCAAAAAAGATGAAAAACAAAAAAGCCTTCACCTTAATTGAACTACTGGTCGTGATTGCTGTTATCGCAGTTCTGTTGGCGATTTTAATGCCTGCTCTAAGGGCCGCGAAAGCACAGGCAAGAAAAACAGTCTGCAAAGTACATGTTGGAGGGGTAGGGCTCGCCCTGCGAATGTACGCCGACGACCATGAAGGAAAAACGCATAACTCACCTAACAACGGCCTTTGGGATAATGCATACACAAATCCAGCCGTGGTTAAACAATTGGGCCCGAATGAATCTTGGTCCTATTGGGGAATTGCGTATTTTCCATACGCCCAAAACAAAAAAATCTATTCCTGTCCCGGTGTCGAACGGGTCGATGACTGGCCTGAAAATGGGCCAGCATGGGGAAGACTGGTTCAGCATTACTTCGCATATTGCTCGTATGGCCTCAATGGTTACATCACAAACAAAAATATTGACACCAGCCCTGAATTCAAACGCCCAAGCGAGATAATTGCTTTTCAGGACCACATAGAGCAGAAATTGGATAGTATTACTTCGGACATGTTTTGCATCGGTCCCGGAGGACGTATCAATTTAACACAATGGCGTCGGAGCAACGAGGGTGGCAGCGGCTTTGTTGACAGCAATTGGTCTGGAGATCAGTGGCATGACACGGTCCAGGAGTGTTTTCGTCACCGCGACTTTTCAATGACCAACTGGCTTGATGGCCATGTATCCGAGATTGCTAGAACCACCGGTGAAGACGTTCCTACCAGATGGTACACAGGCGATGTGGAGGAGTAGAATCTTTGGTACAATTCTATTCTACATCATAAGACTTTGGAGATTGTAGCATTTGCAGCAAGAGCACCGCTTCTGAAATATTGTCAATGCCGAGCCTGCATCTCGGAGCAAAGATAAGTTTTGATGGATAAAGCAAGAATACGAGCAATTACATTTGATTTGTGGGACACCGTTTTCATCGATGATTCGGATGAGCCAAAACGAAAAAAGCAGGGACTTGCACCCAAACCTGTTGAACGACGAAACCTGGTTCAGCAATTCTTAGAACACCATGAACCAATTGCAAGAGACCTGATTGACCTGGCTTACGACACTACAGATGCTGCATTTCGCCAGGTATGGTACGCTCAAAATGTCACATGGACGGTTCGCCAGCGGCTCTGGGTCCTGCTCAAAGGCCTGAAACGTAATCTGCCGGAGCCTGAGTTCGATGAGCTGGTTCGGCTGCACGAAGAGATGGAATTAGCAGTGCGGCCTGATTTGGCGCCGGAAGTAGCCAAAACCCTAAGCTCTCTACAGGGCAAATATAAGATGGGGGTAATATCAGACGCCATTTTCAGCCCGGGTCGTGCTCTTCGACAGTTATTAGCCGATTACGATATTTTGAAATATTTCAGTTCTTTTATTTTCTCTGATGAAATCGGCTGCGCCAAACCCAACCCAGCCGTCTTCGAAGCGGCAGCCGAGGGCCTTGGTGTCAAGCCCGGCGAGATTGTACATATCGGAGACCGGGAATTAAAAGATATCGATGGTCCACATGCCGTGGGCGCCCGTGCCGTTTTATGTACGGTGGTCAAAGACCGCTGCAGTGAAAACACTAAGGCCGATGCCATCTGCAGTAACTTTCAGGATTTACCGGCCATTTTGGAAAAGCTAAACAAACAATAAGGTTCCCATAACTACAGGAGCGACGGATGACAACTCCCTTACGATTTCTTATTATTGACGGCTATCCTAAGCAAAGCCGTGACGACCTCCAGACAGCCGGAATGAAACTCGCCTGGGAGCTTTACACAGATATGCTTCTGCAGCACCTGAAGGAAGCTGTATATGATATTTTACTACCAAGTGACCCCGGTGTGGATATGCCATCGGCAAAAGACCTCCTCAATTATGCCGGCATAATCTGGACGGGCTGCAACCTCACTATTTTTGACACAGACAATTCCAGCGTCGCTACCCAAGTCGAATTGGCCAAAAACGCTTACGAGGTGGGAGTGCCAAGCTTCGGAAGCTGCTGGGGGATACAAATGGCCGCCTTCGCCGCCGGTGGCCGGGTCGAGCCTAATCCCAAAGGACGTGAGATGGGAATGGGTCGTAAAATTCACCAAACACCTGAAGCATACAATCACCCAATGTTTGAAGGCAAGCCCCGTATATTTGAAGGCTTCGTAAGCCATGATGATATGGTTACCAGGCTCCCTCCCGGCGGAGTTTTGCTGGCTGGTAACAGCTTCGCCAATGTTCAGGCTTTAGCAGTAACGCATAAGAACGGAACTTTCTGGGCTACACAGTACCATCCCGAATACGATCTGCACGAAATGGCCAGATTAATTGTTGCTCGGGAGAAAAAACTCATCAAAGCCGGTTTCTTCCGAACCCACCAGGACATGGTGAATCTTGTCGAGCTTATGGAGGCACTCGCAAAAGAACCGGACAGAAAAGACCTGCGCTGGCAATTAGCTATCGACGACGATGTGCTTTCCGACGAAATCCGGCAATGCGAATTCGTCAATTGGCTAAATAAGCTCGTCCTCCCCATGGCCGGACGTTAGTTAAATTTCCACACAAAGAACCTTAAAGAGTCCACTCCAGGCCGAGTTCGAGCAATTTGGCATCGGTTGGATTACCCGTCTTACTGTCCCAGCCCATCAAACCATAATACTTATCCAGCATCTTCTCAAAAGCCTCGCTGTCAACGTGTTTACCTTTTGCCGGACCATCAGGCAAAGCCTTACCGAGCCTTTCCGGAAGACGGTCATGCTCACGAGTAAAACCTCTTTTGGCATTGAGCTGCCGCATCATATTTACCCGTCGTTCGCCGACCTTCATCAACTCCCATAGCGTACATTCCCAGCCGGTGGTATAGCTGAGTAAATCTTCAAGCTCGCGGTAATTAAATAGGTTTCCCGGCCCCCAGCAAAACATACACAAACATAATGTATCGAGCATACTATAGAAATATTGTGTGTAAACAGTCATGCGCACTTTGTCCATCTCATACGAACAAGCGGCTTCACGAATTCCGGATTGCTCCGCAGAAGCTGGTTGTGCAGATTTGAAAATACCCAGTCCTTTGCGTGCCTCGGAATCACTTGCCAAAAGCCAGTCATGCTCCGACGACATATGGTCGGGTCCGATTGGACAAACCGCATACATCAGCGCCTGGCTTGGTTTGACCTGTGCCATATGTACAGCTAAGCCGTTGTTTTTCACATTTATCGCATAAGCAGCGGTTTGTTGCCCGAAGTGCTCGATTGCGGCCTCGAATCCCTCAGCTAATACATCCCCTATGCCCTTTCGTCCAGCTACGCGCTCAATCAGCCAAATAAGTGCTTCCGGGTCACCAAAGCCAAGCGACTTACCCTCCGTTGCCTCCGGCGTAATCAAACCTTTCTCCGCAGATTCGAAAAGATATGCAGCCAGCCCCCCCATAGTTATAGTGTCTATTCCATAATTGTTACATAGCTCATTCGCCTTGGCCACAGCCACCGGGTCGGTAATATCCAGATTGGAGCCCAGAAGCCCAAGCGTCTCAAACTCCGGCCCGCCAAGCCTGTCGGTTACCTTGTAAGGTTTTTCTGCTTTCACTTTCCTGCGGCATCCAACAACACAGCCAAAACATGTCGTAAAACCTGTTCCTATACTGGGCTCAAAAGTGGCCCCATCAAGATTTTTGTAGTCCTGGTGATAGCTGCGAGAGTAGTTGTGCGTAGCCAGGTTTCCGGCTTCGGCCTGAAATCCCACCACCCCCGGCGTTCCATACTTACTCAGTGTTGTTGGAAATCCCGAATCGGGCAGACGTTCTGAAGCCAGCCTTCCTAATTTCCTCAGCCCCTCATTATCAGAAAAGTTGATTTTATTTTCACCTCTAACAGTAATCGCACGCAAATTCTTACTTCCAAAAACGGCCCCCATACCCGTCCTGCCCGCAACATCGTTCAAATCAGCCACAAGGCATGAAAATCGTACGAGTTTCTCACCCGCCGGTCCGCACTGCAAAATGCTGAGTTTACCGCCGCCCAGTTCCTTCGTAAGAACATCATACACATCAAGAACATTTTGACCTTGTAGGTGACTTGCCTGCTTTATTTGTACGTCTTGCCCCTCAACTAATAAATAAACCGGTGTTTTCGATTTGCCTGAAATAACAATAGCATCGTAACCGGCCCGTTTAATCATCGGCCCGATATTTCCTCCCGTTTGGCTGTCACCAATAGCGCCGGTAACCGGTGACAAAGCAGTTACACAGCAACGGCTAACACCACTGACCGGCGCTCCCGTAGTAACTCCCGGCGCAATGGTCAATATGTTCTGTTCGGCTAAAGCGTCTATGTCGGAAGCAGTTTCCTTAAGAAGAAAGTACGTTCCCAAAGCCCCCCCGCCCATATACATACGATAGAAATCTTCGTCGAACTTTTGCTTTTCGATTGCACCTGTGCTCAAATTAACTCGAAGAATGATTCCTGTAAAACCATTAGACATAACATATCTCCACTGCAAGTAAGAAAGCCTGCAATTAAATACTGCTCAAAAAGCTTCTTTGTAAAGCATAAGCAAATCCTGCTCGGTACATGGCCGGGGATTCGACGGATGACATGGGTCCTCAAAGGCCTTTTTCGCCAGCATTTCAAGCTGGTCTTCTTTTATACCCACTTCACTCAGCGATTTAGGTATTCCGATACGTTTATTAAGATCTTGAATTGCCTCGATAGCTTTCTCCGCGGCCTCACTTTCCGACATATCGAAAGTATTGATTCCAAAACACTGTGCAACCCTGGCATACTGGGCCGCCGATACCTCTTTGTTATATTTCATAACCGGCGTAAGACAAATGGCGTTTGCAAGACCATGCTGAATACCAAACTCACTTGACAATGGATGTGACAAAGAGTGTGCCGCCCCGAGGTCTTTTTGAAAAGCCACCGCACCCATCGCAGCGGCCACCTGCATCATTCCGCGAGCTTCGATATCAGTTCCATTGGAATATGCCCTCGGCAAGTATAGCCATACCATACGGATTGCCTCAAGAGCAATAGCGTCGCACATCGGATGAAACACGGTGCATACCAGCGCCTCGATAGCGTGGGTCATCGCGTCCATACCGGTCGAAGCGGTCAAATTTGAGGGCAATCCAACAGTCAGTTCAGGGTCCAGTATCGCCATCTCGGCCATCAACGGCTGTGCACCAAAAATCGCTTTTCTACCCATCTTTTGTATCGTGATAACACTGCTTCGCCCCACTTCACTGCCGGTGCCTGCCGTAGTCGGAATCGCGCACATAGGAACCAACTGCCCCAGCTCATTGAAAGGCATTTCCATTAACTCTGCATCAGGAAAAGCGACCTTAAGCCGTAAAGCCCTCGCAGCATCGAGCGCACTGCCGCCGCCCAATCCCACCACACCGTCACATTTGCCTTCTAAATAAGCACTAAGCGCACCCTCGACGTCCCTGTCTGTCGGATTAGGATGAACATCCGTAAACCGCGCAAACGCCCCGGGCCAGATAATATTCATCTGCTCTTCAAGCAGTTCAAACGCCTCGGTCTTAAGCAACCCCGAATCTGTCACTAACAAAGGCCGGCTCACCTTGTACTTCCGGGCAAATTCAGCCAGCTCGCAGCGCCCGCCAACACCAAAGCGTATGTCAGTAGGGAACCTGAATTGTGATATATCAGCCATAAGCAAATTTAACTCCTTTTTTCATGATTTTAACGTTTTATTACTTCTTTTGCCAACTATCAATTCCTATAATTATTGAATGGAAAGCATCGCCCGGATAATAAAAATATGATATAAAACCTATTTCAGACATCCGAATGCAATGTTTTAAGCTCTCATATATAGGAGAAGTCACTAATGAAAACCGATAGACATACTATAATTACCATGACCTTAGTTACATTGGCCTTAATATTTTTTACACCTGCCGCAGTAACCGGTTCGCACAACGAAACCAATAACATCATTCCCATACCCGTCTCTGTGGAATACCATGATGGTTTCTTCGTCTTCAAACCATCAATACGAATCATTGCAGAAAAAGATGCACAAGCTGAGGCGTCGAAACTTATTGATGCTCTGGCGCCTGCAATGGGCTATAGATTGAAACTTGCCTCCAAAGCACGACCGAAAGCCCGGGTTGTTAAGTTGGTAATTGATCCGCGAATATCGCAGCCGGGGCTTGAAGGATACATACTCGATGTCTCTGCCGAGCAAATCTTAATTCGCGCCAAACAGCCGGCGGGACTTTTCTATGGAATTCAGTCCCTGCTGCAACTTCTTCCGGCATCAATCTTCAGCAAAACCCAAGTCAAAGACATTAATTGGAAAGTGCCATGCCTTAAGATTACTGATTATCCGCGCTTTCAATGGCGGGGCTTACTCATCGACCCGGCACGGCACTTCATCACGGTTAATAACGTGAAGAAGTTTCTCAACGGCATGGCAATGCACAAGTTCAATCGGCTGCAAATGCACCTGACCGACAACATTGGCTGGCGAATCGAAATCAAGAAGCATCCGAATCTGACGAAACTCGCCTCGAATCGAGATCGCAGTGGTGGCAACGGCGGCTTCTACACGCAGGAGGAGATTCGCGAACTCGTCCGATACGCCGAGAAACGCCATATCACGATAGTGCCCGAGATCGAGATGCCATATCACGCCGGTGCAGCGATAAATGCCTATCCGTATATAGGTATCAATCCCGCCCGTGTAGAGGGTATGTCACTCGATAAGCGATGGGCAGCGTTGGGCGGCCTGGTGGCTCCGCGTCCCGAGACGGTGGAATTTATGCAGGATGTACTTGCAGAAGTTATTGACCTGTTTGCCAGCCGATTCATTCATATCGGCGGCGACGAGGCAAATTTGAAACTGTGGGAAAACGACCCTGAGATGCAGACACAGATGAAACAACTGGGCTGCAAGGACGCCCATGAGTTGCACAGTTGGTTTATCAAACAGATGGACGCCTTTCTGATTCAGAACAACAGGCGACTGCTCGGTTGGGACGAAATCCTGCAAGGCGGCCTCGCACCCGGAGCTACGGTGATGAGTTGGCGTGGTATTCACGGCGGAATCACCGCAGCCAACGCCGGACACGATGTTGTTATGGCGCCGACTTCACACACTTATTTTGATTACTACCAAAGTGCTCCAGTGAATGAACCTCTGGCCATCGGTGGGCTTATTCCATTGGAAAAGGTCTATCAATACGATCCGATTCCGAAAGCGATTACACCGGAAAAAGCCGTACATATATTAGGAGTCCAGGGCCAGCTATGGGGAGAATATATTTCCACCCAAAAGCATCTTGAGTATATGGCCTATCCCCGTGCAATTGCCCTGGCCGAAATCGGATGGTCTCAAAATGAATTGAAGAGCTATGGAAATTTTGTCACCCGCCTCCGCCACCATCTCAAACATCTCGAAGCCAAAGGTATTAATTACAGAAAACTGGACTAATCAAATATTGTCAAAATGCAGAGAACCATTAATCAAAACAATCATTTCTCATTTTACAGAACTCAGTCAAGGTATTATAATCGGAGGGTTATTATTGATAAGTCCGGATCGTGAGCAGGCCGGAAAATATAATATGCTCGATACTGTCACTTACCTTATTTGAAATTGGATATAAGAAATGAAACGATTGATTGCTCAAATGTTGTTCTGTTTATCCATTGTAATTATATCTGGATGTACGAAATCCGTAGAAATTATCGCACACCGGGGGGCGTCATACTTGGCACCTGAGAACACAATGGCATCAGTGATGCTTGGCTGGGAAAAAGGAGCCGATGTTGAGGTGGATGTGCACTTATCGAAGGATAATCGCATTCTCGTAATTCACGATGCCTCGACAAAGCGCACAGGCAAAACAGACCTTAATATTAAAGACACCCCCTCCCGGGAACTCCGCAAGCTTGATGTGGGAAGTTTCAAATCAGAGGAATATGCCGGTGAGCAAATACCGTTTCTGGCCGACGTTATCAGGACAATACCCCCCGGGCGAAAACTCTATGTTGAAATCAAATGCGGCAAAGAGATTTTACCCATCCTTGAAAAGCTCATCACTCAAAGCGGCAAAATGTCCCAAATCGTAATTATTGGATTCGACCTTGAGACGGTGACAATGTCTAAGGAGCTTATTAACATTCCCACGTATTGGCTTAAGGGGACGGAAAAAGAAAAAGAAACTGAAAAATGGATCCCACACGATCCTCAGCTCGTCCGGATAGCCAGAAATAAAGGCCTTGACGGACTTGATGTTCATTACGCCGGCGTTACAAAAGAATTTACCGATGCCGTTAAAGCTTCGGGACAAAAGCTCTATGTCTGGACAGTTGACGACCAGGAAGAAGCAATCCGCCTCATAGGGCTCGGAGTAGCTGGAATAACCACTAATCGCCCCCAATGGCTCAGACAACAGTTGAAGGATAAAGCGTCTATCCGGCAAAAAATGTCCGCTAATTGATTTTCATGATTTTATGAACAGGAGAAACTGCAAGTGAATATGCTGCGAGTTTGGCCTATCGTCTGCCAGTTCGGTGTTGGCGCATTATTATGCCTCATCGGAATCTGGGGCGGTTTACGCGGGGGATACCTAAACCTTAAAACCACCGAAGACCGACGGCTCTTAATAATACTCATCGCAGGTTTCCTGCTGATGCTGGCTATCGTTTGCTTTTTTACCTTTCTGGCGCCTAATTGGGCAAACGGAGGAACAATATGATTGCCCAGGTCATCGGTGGGAAAATTGACTATACAGTTATGCTGTTCTATTTCGTTGCGGTACTGGGTTTCGGCCTGTATTTCGGTCGATATACTACCACTACCAAAGACTTCTTTTTCGGCGGACAAAGGTTTTCATGGTGGCTCATCTCTTTTTCCTGCGTTGCCACAGTAGTCGGAAGCTATAGTTTCATCAAGTACAGCACCGTCGGATTTAAGTATGGCATTAGCAGCACACAGTCCTACCTCAATGATTGGTTCTGGATGCCAATTCTCGTCCTGGTCTGGATACCAATCATTTACTATATGAAAATTCAGTCAATTCCCGAGTACCTTGAAAGACGTTTTGACAAAAAAACACGCATCGCCGCAACGTTTATTATCCTGCTCTACCTCGTCGGATACATCGGTATCAATCTTATCACATTAGGAAAAACCCTGCACACACTTCTGGGCTGGCAGATTATGACCGGCGCGATAGTAACAGCAGTAGCGGTGGCCTTATACGTATATATTGGAGGCCAAACGGCCGTTATTATGACCGACCTTGTTCAGGGAATTATATTGCTCATCGCAGGCCTGGGATTGTTCGCCGTTGCCATTTATCACTTTGGCGGCTTTGGTAAATTCTGGGCACTTCTTCCGAAAGAACATAAATATGCTTTTTCGGATTTCAACGCGCCTCCCAATTTCAGTTTTATCGGCATCTACGTCCAGGATGGCCTGGCCAACACCGGGGCCCTTATGCTCATGCACCAGGGTTTTATCATGCGATTTCTCTCGCTGAAAAGTGTCAGGGATTCCCGTCGGATGGTTGTCTGCTGGATCCTCGTCCTGGCTCCGCTTGCCGCCATCGCCACCAGTTGCGGCGGATGGATTGCAAGGGCGCTTGTCAACAATGGCGAGGCATCTATCGAACCTTCCGATGCTTTTGTAAAGGCCGCTCATTTTCTTTGCTCACCGGGTGTTTTCGGTTTCGTTCTCGCCGCTTTGACCGCCGCATTAATGAGCACCGCCGACACCCTGATAAATGCCGTAAGCGCGATATTCGTAAATGACATCTGGAGGCCTTACGTCAAACCCGGCAGCAGCGACAAACACTATCTCCGCGTGGCACGGATAACAAGCCTGTGTGCGGCCGGTCTCGGCCTGGCTCTTGTCCCGATATTCATGAAAGACACAATTTACGGCGCACACAGCATGTTCACCGCCGCTGTCACGCCTCCGGTTCTGACTGCTATTTTTCTCGGGATTATATGGAAACGTTACACCCCTGCGGCCGCATTTATCACTATCACCGGTGGTGCCGTTCTTATAGGCTTATCTTTCATCTGGCCGGATTTGTTGGTCGGCCCTTTTGATTTCGGAATGGGTCCGGACAGCTATAAGTTCATGCGGGCCTTGTTCGGTTTGTCAGCGGCAGTAACTCTTGGTATTTCTGTAACACTATTTACCAAACCAAAAGCCGAAGCAAAATTAAAAGGCCTCGTCGCCGGAACCCAAATTGACGCTATGCGTAATTTTAAAGGAGGCCAGCCCAATCTCCGGCCGGGTGAAAAAGTCCGCCTCAAAGCCAAAATTGATCAAAGCCTCGCAGGCAACGACACGGTTATCCTCCCTCAATCTGCGCTGGATAAAATGGCTGCCGAACCGGGCGACCTGTTATACGCCAGCCATACCCGCTGGTGGTATGGAGGGTTGCGTTCCGTCCACCTCAAAGCCGGCCTCCCCGCCGCTGAACATAATGAATCAATGCTTATCAGCCCGGAAGACGCCGCTACCGCACATTTTACTGATGGCCAACAGGTAATAGTCGAAAAGATTATATAATGAACCTCGATAAATTGCTCGATACAACCTTTACTTGCCAATGCGGACGCAGCCACAAGGTCCCCATAAGAAACATTATCTATTCGGAAGATGCCCTTGTGCATTTACCCGAGGTGCTAAGCTCTTTAGTTAACGGGCGTCACATCGTCTTAGTTGCCGACCTGCGAACCCTTGATATACTCGGTCGCCATGCCAGGGAAGTCCTCGAACAAGCAGGCTGGTCCGTACACCAAATCATTGTCCCTGATTCTTCTCACGGCAGCCCTGTTTGCAATGACACTACTCACAACTGGCTCAATGAGCATTTCCCCCCCGCCGACATCGCCCTTGCAGTCGGTTCCGGCGTCATAAACGACCTCACCAAATGGTCAGCCTTCGAACACGACCTGCCTTACGCCGTCGTTGCGACCGCCGCAACCATGAACGGCTATACCGCCGCCAACGTCGCTCCCACACTAAAAGGTGTAAAAACATTAATAACCGCCCGTGCCCCGCTGGCCGTATTTGCTGTCCCATCTGTTATTATCAATGCCCCATCTGAGCTGACCGCCGCAGGTCTGGGTGACACCATTGCAAAACCCCTCAGCTCCGCCGACTGGCTCTTTAACAACATCTTTTGCAATGAAAACTTCTGCCGGTACTGCAGCGAGATTATCAATTCTTTGGAGCCATATTATTTTAACAAACCCGAAGATATAAAGACCCGCCGGCCTGCCGCCATAGAAGCCCTTTTCAACGCCCTGTTGTACTCCGGAATTGCTATGACCATCATCGGTACTTCAGCACCAGCCTCCGGCGGCGAGCACCTACTAAGTCATACCCTTGACATGATGTCCAGTCTCGACGGCGTTCCCCATGACCTTCATGGTAGGCAGGTGGGCATCGGCACTATTTTTTCCGCAGCCCTCTACGAACGAATTTTCAAAATCGAAACTCCCAAACCTCTCTCCCCTCCCTCTGACATCGATAGTACCTTCTGGGCTGGCTTGGCCGAAAATGTCCGCGATCAATACGACCTGAAAAAATCTGCTCTTAAAACCATATATGAAAAACTAACCGATGCCCAAATATGGCAGTCCTTTATTTCCGCCGCCCGTCAGCAAGTTCGTTCTCCTGACGAAATCAAAAACTGCCTCAAAACCGCCGGCGCCGCACACACTTATGCAGACATCAAATGCTCACGTGAACGTTTGATGACCGCCGTCCTCCATATGCACGAAATCCGAAAACGCCCCACGATTATTGACCTCGCATGGATACTCGGCATCCTTCCCGATTCCGCTAATGAAATCATTGATACTTGGCTTACAGCTTGATTTGCCTTAGAATACCTCTTTTGGAGACACAACATGAAAATCAAAGATTTTATCACAACAACAACCATTACTTTTTCAATCATCGCCTCTCTTGCAATAAATGATTTTACTTACGCAGCAGACAACTTCGATCAATCGATTGATATGCCTGCCGAGACACTTCGTGACAAAATCCGTGGCGGCCTGCTCGGCCAGTTACTCGGCAATCTAAACGGCCTCGAACACGAGATGAAATACATCAACGCCCCCGGTAATGTAAAAGAATATACCCCCGCCCTCCTCGAAGGCGCCCGAACCGATGATGACACAGACCTCGAATGGGTTTACATCGTCGCAATGCAGCGTAACAACACCGTCCTGCTGCCGCCTGAGCTGATTACTCAATTATGGTTAGAGCGTATCAACAATCGTATTTGGTGTTCCAACCAATACGCCCGCCAACTGATGGACATAGGTTTCCAGCCGCCCCTGACAGGCAGCATTGTCTTTAACCCATGGGCCAATTTCAACATTTCCGGCCAGTTCATCTGCGAGTCATTCGGTCTCGTCGCCCCTGCAATGCCCCAGACAGCCGCAAAAATCGGCCTGAACTACACCCGTGTCACCATCGATGCCGAACCCGCTCAGACAACACAGTTATTCACAACCATGATAGCTACGGCTTTCATAACAGACGATATAGACAATATTATCGACTCCGGCCTAAAAGCTATTGATAAAAATTGCGCTATCAGAACTATTGTAAACGATGTCCGCAAATGGCATCGCTTATATCCCCATGATTGGCGCACAACCCGCCGGATCGTCAAAGAAAAGTACAGCCTGCACGGCGGCGAGATGCGAGATAGAAACGGACACGAACTCAATACCGCCTCGACCATTGCCGCCTTGCTATACGGCCGGGGTGACTTTGTAAAGACCCTTATCACCGCATTCAATTTCGGCTGGGATGCCGATAACAACGCAGCTACTTCCGGCACCATCATCGGTGTAATCAAGGGCTGCCGCTGGATGATGCAGCAAAACTGGCAAATAGTTGACCGCTACCATAATACTACACGAGATAACATGCCTATGGACGAAACAATCACCAGTTTCGCCGACCGGATTATCGACCTGGCTGAATGTGTCATCATAGAAAACGGAGGTCAAAGAAAAAACATCTCCGGCCAAATAGTCTATCAAATACCTACCGAAAAACCAATGAACATCGTCCCCCTGCCCAATCTTGAAAATCAAATAGCCCACTTGCAGACCGAACAGAAATCCGCAATCATTAACACAATAAAAAACGAAACCGACACCCAAAAACTCGCCTTTGCCGCCTATTCCGCAATCTGCCTCGACCTGGCCCAAAGCCTTAATGAGAACTACCCCAAACAATGGTCCAAAGCCTTAGTTGCCTTAAACAAATATCCAAAAGTAGTACAGGTCCTCTTCTTCCACAGCCCCTTCACAGAAGGCGACCTCCTCCGAAAAAAAGCCCTGACCGCCGGCCTGAAAAAACCAGAACAAAAAATCAAAATCTGGTAAAAGCGGTTATCTTAATCCGTTTCATTTCGACCGGAGTGAGCATGTCAATTAGGGGCTTGCTCTATAGGTCTCCATGTGGCCACCCTAATCCTCCCCAGCTCCAAAGCCACGACATAATCATAGAGTGACGTACCACCCAGGCGAAATCAACACCTGTAGGCAACCATAAGCGGCGTTTGTTCACTAAGGGCGTTCCGGAGTGTTGCCATTCCTCTGCGGTTCTTCGAGTCTTTGTGCCTTCGTGGAAAGTTCCGCGACGAACATCTCTGCCCTGTACCAGACATCGTACCCGGCTTCAGCTAAATGGAGATAGCGGTCCAGGTCGATGATGCTCTTGCAGATATCGCTGCTGACCGCATTGCGGGCCACCTCGATTAATTCATCCGAATTGGTCAGCGTCTTGGCCGTCTCACTTCTCGGGTAGTGGTTGGCCGAGTACTTGGGCGAGAAATAGTGGCCCTTGGCCTTCAGTTTGGCCAATCTTTTGGCGAATATGAAGATCTGTAATCTAGACACCCGGTTCCAGAAGTCCGGCTGCTTGACAATATCGATATTGCCGCCGATCATCGCGTGGCAGCACGCCCTGCCAGCCAACAAAGGGCAATGCGATTCTATCGCGTAGTCCATCGCCGCATCCGAAAGCGAGGCGCACGCCCCGAAGAAGACAGCCGCCGACGGCTTTGCTTCCGCCTTCGGATTGAATATGTCATCCTTAATGAACTCATAATTGCCCGGCGTCCGGCTCCATGGCCAGCGGTCATAGAACCGGTCATATCGCGGATTGATATCCGTCGCAAGAACTCTCCAGCCCGGCAATCGCTTCGCCAAATCCCGCGCGTGTCTGCCCCACACGCAGGCCGGATTAACGATAGTATAGTTTTCGCCCTCGATCCCTTCGAGCAGCTTGGCAATGATATCTTTGAGATACTCGTCTCTGACCCCCGGCCCGGGTATTCTTCTTTTATGGGCGTGCTTCGGCCACCGGTCGGGAAGCCCCGGAAACCTCTGTTCCCATCGCTTCGAAAGATCCCCCAAATGTCGCCCCAGCCTGACCTTCTCGACACCCGGCTGCCCGATATTCCCCGCCCGAAACTCACACAGCAATCCCTCAATAGCCCTTTGTCCTGTCTCCAATTGCTCCTCACGACTCGCCATTTACAAATTCCTCTGAGTTCAGATTTCCCATTTACAGTCCACAGAAACACTCCTGAAAACTTCAGTTCTCGTAATATCGCAATTTAATCTCAATTTCAACAATATTCTGACAGGTTCAACAAGACATGTCAGCCATTTTCTATCCCCAAAATAATCATATGATTCACTTTGCCATTATTGTTGTAGGGGCGGTTCGCGAACCGCCCTCACTACGTATCTGTCTCGCTGTGTTGTTCAATGTAGGGACTTTCCCCGCGTGGTTGCCCCGATTTGTCATTCCTGCGAAAGCAGGAATCCAGTTTCGTAGGATAGGCTTTAGCCCATGCGGTTAATCTAAAAACTCAAAACTCAAAACTAAACTGCGGCAATCTTCAATCAAATCATCAATCTTCAATCTAAAGACTTTCAGCCGCCTGGTCATTAATTGTCAGGATTGGAGATAATATGTCTATTTCTTTTTTTGTAGCAATGCATCAATCTTCTTATGGTATCTTGGATTGTTTTCGTATCCATCATCGTAATACCATAGTCCATCA
>JACKQG010000923.1_pt1 | contig 41349 bp, 38 predicted proteins | sample 8237621 | NCBI WGS metagenome assembly JACKQG01 (sample SAMN15677084, study PRJNA649215) | marine metagenome | biome: marine; feature: Black Sea; material: saline water; isolation source: suspended particulate matter (SPM) from the Black Sea western gyre | collected 2013-06-09/2013-06-10 | depth... | reverse complement strand
TGCGAAGCTTTGTCGCCCCCCCTCCCAGGGCATTGGACTTTTCCGCCAAAAAACCCTTTAACCCCTGGTCTGCAAGGCCCGGGGCCGTGTTCATGCCGGCCACTCCCCCGCCGACCACCAGGACGGATTTGTTTACGGGAACCACATGGCCTTTTAGCGGATGCGTAAGGGCGACACTGCACGCTGCCATACGAATCAGGTCTTTCGCCTTATCTGAGGCATCTTCGGGCCGATCAAAGTGAACCCAGGTATCCTGGTCCCGGATATTGGCGATCTCCACCAAGTATTTGTTCAGACCTGCTCTTCGAACAGTATCCTGAAAGAGGGTCTCATGACTTCTCGGTGAACAGCCCCCGATAATGACCCTATTGAGGTCATGGGTCTGGATCTCAGACTCGATCTTGGCAAGAGAATCCCTGCTGCAACCATGCCCGATCATTTGTGAGACAACAACATCAGGAAGACCCGCAGCATATTCCACCACCTCGTCCACATCAATAATGCCACCGATATTATGGCCGCAGTCACAGACAAAGACGCCAATTCGTGTGTCGAGACCCACAACATCTTTTTCCGGAGGGAAAACCTCTGAATCTATTGCCTGCTCCGGGAACGAACACAGATTCGTGGATGCTTTATGCGCGGCAGCACTTGCCTGAACCATGGTTTCAGGGATGTCTTTGGGGCCTTCAAAGAGGCCACAGACATATATTCCGGCTCTCGAAGTGGCCACCGGATCAAAGCTGGTGGTTTTCGCATAGTTGTGCTGGTTCAATTCAATTCCCAACTTCCCGGCAAGTTCAACCACATCCGGAGGGACCCGGAATCCTGTTGAAAGTACAACCATGTCAAAGACATCTTTTTTGAGCGTGCTGCTCCGGGTCGTCGCGTAGGCTATTGAAAGATCGCCAGTTTCAGGGATTTCCTCAATGGTGTGTGGTCGGCTGCGAACGAAGTTGATCCCATATTCATTTCTTGCCCTCTGGTAATAGAGTTCATAATCTTTCCCAGAGGTTCGCATATCCATATAGAACAAGGTGGTTTCAATACTGTCCTTAAACCGTTCCTTCGTGACGATGGCCTCTTTTATGGCATACATACAGCAAGCGCTCGAGCAGTAAGATACATGCGGGGCCTTGATTCCCCGTGATCCCACACACTGAATCCAGGCTATCTTTTTCGGCGCCTTCCCATCCGAAGGACGCACCAGTATGCCGCCGGTAGGGCCGGATGCAGATAAAATGCGCTCATAATCATAACCCGTTACCACGTTGGGATACTTTGCGCTCCCGAAATCGGTGAGGCCGTCCGGATTGAACAGATCAGCACCGGTTGCGAGCACGATTGCGCCCACGTCAAGCGCTCGAATTCTGTCGGTGTCGTCCGGGATGATGGCACCAGCCGGGCACACCTTGACAAGCGCATCTAAATCACTGCATTTCTCAATATCGATCGAATACGCGTTAGGGGTGGCCTGAGGATAGCGCATACACGTGGGCGCCCGATGGTCAAGCCCCGGCGTAAAACGCACGCATTCGGGAAACTCCTTGAGACAATCTCCGCATGCCGTGCACTTGCTCACATCAACAAAGCTTGGCTTGGTAAGGAGGAATACAGTGAAATTACCCGCATCCCCTTTCACATCGGTTACCTGCGTCATGGTGAGAAGTTCAATATGAAGGTTTCGACCGCTTTCAGACAAGAAAGGGGATATGGTGCATAAATCGCAATTATTGGTGGGGAAGGTCCTGTCTAACTGTGTCATGAAGCCACCGATAGAATATGCCTTGTCCACAAGAACCACATCGCGCTTGGCTTCTGCCAAATCCAGTGCTGTCTTGATCCCGCCAATCCCGCCACCAACCACAAGTACTCTATTGCTTACTGAAGAACTGATTTGGTTACCCATTTTGACTCTATTCTCTCATCTCTTACGGATTGGATTTGAATGTTTCATCTCTCGCAAAAAGTCAGAAAAGAGGACTTCTTACGAATTTATCATCTTTGCGGCTTCGAAGTTGGTTGTCACATCCCAGCGTGCTCTAAAATGGCAGGGATCACATGTTCCCAACCGAGCGCGTCGATCTGTACTCCCTGGGATAGCGCCTTCAGACTTTTTATGGTATCTCCGGCAATCTTGACGCATTCGTTGGCCCGGTCTGAAGATTTCCTGATCCGTGTGATAAGGTCTTCCGGGAGGTGCGCGCTGGGCTCATTGATCGAAATATACCTGGCAATCCCCACCGACTTTAGGAGGAAGACGGTCGGAATAATGGGAACGCCCAGTGACCCTGCACCTTCCATGAATTTGGCGAACCAGTCCACGTCATAGACCGGCGGCGCAATGACGAATTCTGCCCCTGCCACTATCTTTTTCTCAGTAAATTCAATCTCCCGTTTCATCTCCTCTTCGTCAACATAGGGCGCAACCGTGCACCCCACAGTAAAACTGGGAGACCCTTTTAGGTCAAAACCCGCCATATCGACCCCATCCTCAAGAGACTGAATAGCCTTAAGGAGGCCTATCTCATCAAGATCATTCACCGCTTTGGTTTCAATGTGATCGCCTAAACTCACGTCCTCTCCCGGCACAACAATGAGGCTTTGAATACCCAGAACATGGGCGGACAGAATCTCTCCCTGCAGGGCAACCCGGTTTCTATCTCTAAAACAGACCCGAATAATCGCCTCAAGCCCCTGTTGCTGCATGAGCACACCCCCACCCAACGCGCTGATCCTCATTGCGTCCTTGTCCATGTCAGGAACCACGACCGCATCAACGCTTCCCTTGATCCGCCGCGCGTTGTTAATCAAATCGGAGATATCCACACCCTTTGGGGTGTCCATCTCGGCGAGGACAACAAATTCACCAGCCAACAATCTTTTTCTAAAACTCATATACTTCTTTCCCTTCCTTAAAAAAGATGAAATAGAAGATGCTCCTCTCTCACAAAGCGACCCCTTCTATCTATCGGCCTCAAGTCGGATGCAAACCGAAAGATCAACATGCGTCTCAAAACAGGGCTTCAATCGATGAGGGTCTGTCTACGAACATTGAGAAGGCACTTCAGCACTTTTCGTGCCACTGGAGAGCGGTGACGGTGGGAGGGTGCGGTCGCACCCTGATAAATTTGAGGCTACCTTTTAATAAGTACCCGTTTTTCCTAATTATTCACAGACGTAACCGCTAAACACGAAAGGTGCGCAAGAGGCTGAATCGCTTTACCCGAATACACCCTTTCACGCTATGGGCTGCAGCGATCATGCTGCGTATGTGCAATACTTTCTGGCAAGGAAATCGCACAGACGCAGTATTCGTGGTGAAGGAACCGAACGGCTGCCCGGCAAGTAAGAAAACGGCCTTTATCTGAAATGGGTAAGTGGGAGACGTAAGTCTTTGAAGAAAAAGGAACACCGTCCTTATCGGCACCAGGACATTTGGTAGACAGGCGCCCTCCTATAATCGTTTTCCGCGGAAGAGGACTATAAGGCGGGATTGCATTCGTGCAATAATTCACAAAGTCTGAGGATCAGGGAAAACCTATCCTTCATTTTCCGGGCTCTTGATATTCAACCGTTTCATCTTGCGCCACAGGGTGCTCGTATGAATACCCAATTGCCTTGCGGTGGCGGCACGGCTCCATCTGTTTTCATTGAGGGTCTCGATGAGAAAACTCTTCTCCAGATCGTTCCAGGAAAATTTGCCGTCACAACTCCCTTGAAGAGTAATTTTCTTAGCCCCGTTTGTTCCCGGTAGAAGGTGGTCCGGGAGGTGCCCCACGGTAATGTAGCTGTTTTTGCACACCACTGTACCGTATTCCAGGATGTTCTCAAGCTCGCGGACGTTCCCGGGGAAACCGTGCGACATGAGGATGGCGAGCACCTCTGGTGAAAGGCCCTGGATATCTTTCCCGCTCAGGATATTGAACTTTCGTATAAAGTGGTTGGCCAGGAGAGGGATATCCTCGGTTCTGTCCCGCAGGGGCGGGAGGAGTAACCTTACCACATTGATGCGGTAGTAGAGGTCCGCACGGAACGTGCCTTCTGATACCAGATCCTGAAGGTTCCTGTTGGTGGCCGCAACAATGCGCACATCAGCCTTCTCCGTCTGTGTGCCGCCGAGCGGTTCGTATGTCTTCTCCTGAAGTACGCGAAGGAGCCTTACCTGGAGCGCGGGCGATACGTCGCCGATTTCATCCAAAAAAAGCGTCCCCCCCTTTGCAAGGGCAATTCTCCCGGGCTTGTCCTTTTTCGCATCCGTGAACGCCCCCGCTTTGTAGCCAAACAACTCCGACTCTAAAAGGGTATCGGGCAGCGCACCACAGTTCACCGTCACCAGTGGACCATCTTTTCTGCCACTGAGGGAGTGGATCGCCCTTGCAAAGAGCTCCTTACCGGTGCCGCTTTCTCCCTCGAGAAGTACGGTCGCGCTGCTTTCAGCGACCTGCTCCAGCATATTAAAAAGACGCATCATTACGGGATTCTTGCTGATAATGTCGTAGAATGAATGGCGGGCTTCGAGCTCCCTTCTGAGTTCCTCCACGACACTCAGGTCTCGAAAGGTCTCCACGCCACCGATGACATCGCCCGCCTCATTGCGAAGGAGCGCCGTTGTAATACTAATCGGGATCCGCTCTCCGTCAGAGCTGATGATAAACAGGGTCTGGTTAACGGTTGGCTCTCCGGTCTCAATGGTCTTACGAAGGGCGCAAGCATTCTCGCATATACTTGCCCGGAAGATATCCCAGCAATGTCTTTCCAGGGCATCCTGTTTTCTTATTCCGGTAATCCTTTCCGCTGCCCGATTGAAAGAGGTGATTCGCCATTCTTTATCGACGGTAAAAACTCCTTCTGCAATACTGTCAAGTATAATCTCAGTCTGATTTTCATCACTTAATGACATGTTTCACACAGCCTTACCCATTGTTTAGCCCGCGAGCTGCTCTCCTGATGGGAAATCGTCATTAATAACGAAGAGGAATGCTCGGGTACGGTTTTCAAATTATTTCCCTGTCAGTACCGAAGAAGGGGCAGGATAATCGGAGGGATTTACGGCTTGCCTCGGAGTGTAGACCATTATCAATTCAGTTGTATACGATGAGGCTCCTGTCAAAGTCATCTTCCTTTAAGGGACCGAGAGCGGCAACAGAAAGCTTGCTATCCTGGAAAATGCTTCCGGCAATCTCAACCACCTCATCAAGGCTGACCTGCTCCAGGCTGGAAACCAATTCTTCGTAGTCAATATATCTGCCAAAGGCAAATTCGTTTCTTGCAATGCGCATCATCCGGTTGTCAGCGATTTCAGAACCCAAATATATGTTACCAACGAGATGATCTTTGGCCGCTACCACATCCGATTCGGTCAGTTCTCCCTCGCACAACTTCATGATTTCATATCGGATTGTCTCGAGCATCCGGTTGAGATTCTTTTTCTCTGTTGCAGCATAAACCCCCAATAGGCCCGCATCCACATACGTCGATAGAAAGGAGTATACGGAATAGGCCAGCCCCCTGTTTTCCCTGATCTCCTGGAAAAGACGGGAGCTCATGTTCCCCCCTAAAATCGTATTAAATATGGCACACGCGAATCGTCTTTCATCCATCTGGGATGGGGCTTCCCCGCCCAGGCAGATATGCACCTGTTCCAACTCCCTAAAATGGATGGAAACACCCCCGCTGGATACGGGCACGTCACGCCCGGGACTGAATCTGACCCTTTCCAGCGCAGACTCAAAAAGAGGCTCAAAATATGAGACCATTTCATGGTGATCCACGTCACCTGCAGCTACCACAAGGATCTCCGCCGGGACATACGATTTCTCGATATATTCAAGGATAGTGTCTTTATTGATGGCCGAGACGGTTTCCCCGGTCCCAAGGGTAGACCGCCCGAGAGGGTGGTCGGGCCAGAAAAGAAGATTGAAGAAGGTGTGGAGATTATCATCGGGCGTGTCTTCCATCATATTGATTTCCTGAAAAATGACCTCTCTTTCACGCTCCATATCAACAGGATCAAAGGTCGGGTTCAGAAAGATGTCGGAAAGGATATCAGCCAGGAGGCCAAAATGTTTGCCCAAGACCCTGCCGTGAAAGCAGGTGTTTTCTTTGCTTGTAAACGCATTTGATAACCCCCCGATTGAATCCAGATCCTTGGCAATCTGAAAACCGCTTCGATTCCGGGTCCCCTTGAAACTCATGTGCTCGATAAAGTGGGAAACCCCGTTTTCCGAACGTATCTCATCGCGCGATCCAGTATTCACCCAGATACCCAGAGAAACGGATCGAAGATGCTCTAATCGCTCAGAAATAATCCTGACATCGTTCTTGAGTACTGTTTTACGATACATGATCCAGGCTTTCTCCCAGTGCAGACTTGCGAGAGAGACGAATCCTGCCGTCATTCCCCACTTCCAGGACCTTTACCAGCACTTCATCCCCTTCATTCAGCACATCCGTAACCTTATTGACCCTTTCATTTGCCAGTTGCGATATGTGGACCAGGCCGTCGGTACCGGGAAAGATCTCTACAAAGGCGCCAAAATCCATGATCTTGACCACTTTCCCCATGTAAAGCTTGCCGACCTCCGCCTCCTGGACAATCTCTCTGATCATCTTCAGAGCAGACTCGGAGCACCCTTTGTCAGGAGAGGAAACCGTGACCGTTCCCTCATCGTTCACGTCGATCCGGGCGCCGGAGGCATTGGAAATTTCCCTTATAGTCTTGCCCCCGGGGCCGATGAGGACCCTGACCTTTTCAGAGTTAATCTTAATTGAGGTGATGATCGGGGCATATTCCGACACAACTGCCCGGGGGCTGGAAATGGCCTTGGCCATCTCATCCAGAATAAAAAGGCGGCCCTCTCGCGCCTGTTCAAGAGCCTGTTGCATGATTTCTTTTGTGAGCCGCTCGATCTTTATATCCATCTGCAACGCTGTAATCCCATCACGTGTGCCGGTTACCTTGAAATCCATATCCCCGTAATGATCCTCATCGCCGATAATATCGGTAAGCACTGCCACCTTGTCACCCTCCGTGACAAGTCCCATGGCCACACCGGCTACGGGTTCTTTGATGGGAACACCGGCATCCATCATCGAGAGACTTCCCCCACACACGCTCGCCATGGAGGAAGAACCGTTTGACTCAAGGATTTCTGAGACAACTCGAATGCAGTACTGAAAATCTTCCCCGTCAGGCAACACAGGCAAAAGGGCCCGTCTGGCTAAGGCCCCGTGCCCGATATCCCTGCGTCCCGGTCCGCCAAGTCGCTTGGCCTCGCCCACGCTGTAGGGAGGAAAATTATAGTGGAGCATAAATGACCTGAAATGATCGCCATAGATCGATTCGATCCTCTGTTCGTCCCTTTCGGTTCCCAGGGTCGTCAGGACCATTGCCTGGGTCTCACCTCGCGTAAAAAGGGCAGACCCGTGGATGCGCGGCAAGAGGCCCACCGAGCATTCAATCTTCCTGACCTCATCAAAGGCGCGTCCGTCTATCCTTTTTCCTTGAGACAGCATCATCTCGCGAACCATTCTTTTTTCGAGGGAATGTACGGCCTCCTTGATCAACGATTCCTTTCCTGCATACTCGCCGGCAAGCAAACTTAGCGTATACTCCTCGGCCTCTTTCCTCTTCTGCTGCCGCTTGGTTTTGTCTGCCGTGACAATGACCTCTCTGAAAAGAGGGGTAGCCGCTTCAATAATCTTTGCCTGTAGCGCCTCGTCAACATCGGCCGGAGGGACAACCCGTTTTGGCTTACCGGCCTCCGACCTGAGGGCGTCCTGCATATCGAGCATCGGCTGGATTGTCTCGTGACCGTAGAAGATCGCATCAATCATGTCCGTCTCGGGAACAAAGAGGGACCCGCCCTCAACCATGACAACGCCATCCCGATTCCCCGCGACGATCAAATTGATATCACTGTCAGCCTGCTGGCTGATGGTGGGGTTGGTAACGAACTTTCCATCAATTCTCCCCACGCGAACGCCGGCGATCGGCCCGGAAAAAGGGATATCCGACACCTCCAATGCGGCCGAAGCGCCTAACATCGCCAGCATATCGGCCTCATTCTCTTTGTCGGTGGAAAGCACCGTTGCAATAACCTGGGTCTCGAAATGGTAGTTTTCAGGGAATAGGGGCCTCAGTGGCCTGTCTATCAGACGGGACGTCAGCGTCTCCCTTTCACTGGGTCTTCCCATATCCCTTCGGAAAAAGTTCCCCGGGATATTACCACCTGCATAAGACATCTCCAGATATTCAACGGTCAGAGGTAGGAAATCGATTCCTTCACGAACTTCATCTGTAGACACCGCTGTTACTAATACGACGGTCTCTCCAAATGTTACAACCACGGAACCGCTTGCCTGCTTTGCAATACGGCCTGTCTCTATATTAAGGACTTGGCCATTTATTTCGATTGAACTATTTTTTACCATTGTAATATTGTCCTTTCATTCCTTTGGATAAGCATTCATGAAATCCTTTTGAAACCCGCATCTCAAGAAATCCTGTCTTGCTCATGATTATTGGCCTTTCTGGCCTGCATTTTGATTTAAGCCTTTACCCGGATGAACCGGAATCAAGGGATTTCGAATTTTCCTCTGCTTCATTGTATGGCCCCAAAACACGGGTTGAGAATCAGGACAGGTCTTTCGAAATGCAACCACATTACTTTCGAATACCGAGTTCTTTGATCAGGTCCCGGTATTTTTCCATATCTTTCCTTTTTAAATAATTGATAAGTCTTCTCCTCTGGCCGACCAACTTCAGCAAACCTCTTCTTGAATGGTGATCTTTTTTGTGCAGCTTGAAATGATCTGTGAGATATTTGATTCGACTGGTAAGTAAGGCAATCTGAACCTCGGGCGAACCGGTATCCTTTTCGTGGACCTTAAACCGTTCAATAACTTCTCTTTTTGCTCCCGCTGACAAAACCACTTTTCATACCTCCTCTGTGCTATATGGATTTCAATCTTCTTTTCCGCATGGCGCATCTCGCATTGGGTAACGCTTCGCAGGCTGCGCTAAACGGAAAACACCCTTTCTATGTTAACCTTTTTTACCTTGCCATGATCGGATGCATCCGCCATCTCCACTTTCATGATCGCCACAAGTTTTCCGTCATTGGCAAGTTTGATCCATCCCTCATGAAAATCTTCGTTGATGCAGATCTTCCGTTCCGAACCGGAGATAAGATCTTCCCATGTGGGCTGGTATCCGTTCCGAACTTTTTCGGCAAGATCCGCTTGAACCACTATCTCACCTATATCGGGGATCGCCTCTCTTATGGGAATCACCCTTCTTGACAATGATTGCTCACGCGCTTCGCGAGCAATCTCTGCCGAAGGAAGGGCGTCCTCAACCTCGAAAGGCCCGCTCTTCAGCCTGCGTAAAGATCTAAGGTGCCCACCCGGCCCCAGATCCCTTCCAAGGTCCGCTGCGAGACTCCTGATATAGGTCCCGCTGGAACACCTGACCCGCATTGTGATCAGGGGGAGATCAACCGTCAGGATACGTAGAGCATAGACGGTGACCTCTCTCGTCTTGAGGTCCACACGCTGGCCCCTTCTTGCTAATTTGTATGCCCTTTCGCCCTTATATCTCACTGCGGAATAGATGGGTGGCACCTGGTGGATCTTCCCCACAAACCGGTTTGCTTTCTCCCGGATATATTCAGTGCTCAAATCAGGGACATCGCTGGATCGTACCACCTTCCCCGTAGGATCAAAGGTGTCTGTTTCAACACCCAATTCCACGGTCGCCAGATAAACCTTTTCACCGGACATGATAAACCGAGAGAGCTTGGTTCCCTGGCCCAGGAGAATAATCAACAACCCGGTGGCAAAGGGATCTAATGTCCCGGCGTGCCCGACCTTAACGCCCTTTCCTCTCCGGAATACAGACCTGACCTTCTTGACAACCCCGTGGGAGGTTTCACCACTCCCTTTGTCAACCAAGAGTATTCCGTCAGCCGCATGCTCCATCCAAAAACCGGCCAGCCTCTTTCAAGAAACCGTCCTTTACGCTATTCACAGATCCCTGTGATCTGAATCCGGCGGCCCGAACATGCCCTCCGCCTCCGAAACGAGACGCCAACCGGGCCGCATTCAGCTGAGTGTTGGAACGGAGGCTGAACTTATAATCATTCTCATCTGTTTCACGAATTAAGACGCCAAGCTCAACCCCAAAGACAAAACGGGGATAGTCCACAAATCTCTCGCTGTCCATCTGCTGCGCCCCGGCCCTTCGAAACATCTCCCGGGAAAGTATCATCATGGCAACGCGACCCTCATGATGGAATTCAATCGTGCCTAAGGCCATTTCTAACAATCTCAGCCGAGGCAGGCTATAGCTATCCATCATCTTCCTTGATATCTCCCACGGGTTTGCCCCTCGCTCCATCAGGTCTGCAGCGATTCTCAAGGCCTCAGCCGTGGTATTACCGTACCTGAAAGAACCGGTGTCTGTCTGGATGGCGGCAAATATGTTCTCGGCTACATCACGGCCCACTGGAAAACCTCCCGCTTCTATCACCTTGAACACCAGCTCACCCGTAGAAGAACTCCCGGTCTCGATCAAATTAAGATCACCAAAAAAATCGTTGGATTCATGGTGGTCGATATTTATCAGGGGTCGATGATTCCCTACCCCCCCCAATCTTCCTTTAACAGCACAGTCCAAGGCCACCGCAGCATCAAAACCCCTTTCAAAATCAAGCTTGGTGACAATCTCGCTTGCGCCTTTTAAGAGATCAAGGGGAGGTTGGACCGGCTCATGGGCAAAAAGAACAACTTCCTTCCCCGCGTCCATCAGGCTCTTTCCGAGGGCTAACATCGAACCGATACCATCTGCATCAGGGTCCTTATGGGTCATTAACAGAAAGCGATTCCCGTCTGATAACACTGCTGCAATCCTGTCAGGTGATGTCATCATGACCCTTTCTCACTTTCCCGAATTTTTTCAAAGACCCGCTCCATGTGGCTGCCGTCCTCCAGAGAAGGATCGTGTATAAACGAGATCTCAGGGACGTACCGCAGTTCCATCCTGCTCCCGATTTCTTTCTTGATAAAGCCCTTGGCGCTGGTCAGTCCCGTCTGGGCCCGTTCTATCGCCCCCTGATCCCCCACAACACTGTAAAAGATCTTCGCCTGCTTGAGGTCATCCCCGAGACGGATTCCGGTCAAAGTGACTCCCTGTACCCTCGGATCTTTGACCTTCTCCAGAAGGATAAAGGCAGTCTCTCTCAAGATCAGGTCTCCGACTCTCAATGCTCGCTTGCCTGGCAGCATTTTTGATTCCTGTCCGCAGATTACGCCGATTCACGCAGATTATTTAGTGTCCGAACGAAAAAACAACCCTGAACGGTGAACCCTAAACCCTTGAACGGTTACACAAGTTCTTCATAGATTAATAATTTCCATTTCCGTATTCACAATTTGTGCGAGATATAGCGAGTCGAGGAACACAAGTATGTGGTTCAGGGAGGAATCAATGTGACGTCGATCATTCCCCACGGCACTGATCCCTAACTCAATCTTCTGCCATTTATCATTGGAGCCGATCTCCGCAATGGAAACGTTGAACTTGGCCTTCACTTTATCCACCATGCTCCTGACCACCTTCCGTTTCCCTTTGAGAGATCGGTTGTCGAAGAGCCGGAATTCTACTTTCAAGGTCCCCACCACCATTCTCTACAGCTCTGCGGCTACCTCCTCCACCCGATAAACCTCAAAAATATCGGCTGGCTTGATATCACTGAAGTTCTCTAAACCAATACCGCATTCATACCCTGTCTGGACCTCCTTAACGTCCTCCTTGAACCGTCTGAGCGATGCGAGTCTACCATCAAAGACAACCACATTGTCACGCAAGAGCCTTACCTTTGCATTCCGGTCTACATGTCCGTCCGTTACCTGACATCCTGCAACTGCACCCACTTTTGGAACACGGAAAATCTCTTTGACCTCTGCATGACCCATAATGTGCTCCTCCAGAACAGGCTCCAACAGACCGGCCATGGCAAGGCGAATGTCATTGATCGCGTTATAGATGACATCATAGTACCGAATATCCACCTTTTCTCTTTCCGAAACTTCAACAACACGCGGGTTTGCCCTGACATTAAAGCCTATAATTATGGCTCCTGAGGCAGAAGCAAGCATCACATCCGACTCTGTAATCGCGCCGGTAGCCGAATGAATGATATTAAGCTTCACCTCTTCCGTGCTCTGCTTGACCAATGAATCCGAAAGCGCTTCCGCCGAACCTTGCACATCTGTCTTCAAAATAATGTTGAGCTCCTTCACACTTCCCTTCTTTATCCTGTCAAAAAGGTCGTCGAGACTTACTGGCCCCCTCCTGGCCGTCTCCTGTTTCTGGCCTCTGGATCTCCGATGTTCAATGATCTGCTTGGCGGCCTTTTCATCCTTTACAACGATGAATTCATCGCCTGCCATCGGGACTCCTGAAATACCGTACAGCTTGACAGGAACCGAAGGACCAGCGCTTTTCATTTTCCTCCCCCGGTGATCCAGCATGGCCCTGACACGGCCATAATAATCACCGCAGATAAACTGACTACCCTGCTTGAGTGTCCCGTTCTTAATGAGGACCGTCGCCACAGGGCCTTTGCTCTTGTCTAATTCCGCTTCAATAACGGTTCCTCTCGCCTCTTTATCGGGATTACCGCGCAACTCCAGCATCTCGGCCTGTAACAATATGAGGCCCAGCAATTCATCAATACCTTCACCGGTCTTGGCCGAAATTTGTCCCAACAAGGTTTCGCCGCCCCAATCCTCCGGTGCGAGATCAAGCTCAGCTAATTCCCGCTTCACCTTTTCAGGATTGGCATCTGGTTTGTCGATCTTATTAACTGCAACGACGATGGGTATGTTGGCCGCTCGGGCGTGATTAACCGCTTCCTTTGTCTGAGGCATGGTGCCGTCATCTGCCGCCACAACCAGGACGATGATATCCGTAACCTTTGCCCCTCTTGCCCGCATGGCCGTAAATGCCTCATGTCCCGGGGTATCCAAAAAGACGATGTCCCCAGCGTCGGTCTTGACGTAATAGGCCCCGATATGCTGCGTAATCCCCCCTGATTCACCGCCTATGATATTTGATTTCCGGATATAATCGAGAAGTGATGTCTTCCCGTGATCCACATGCCCCATAATGGTTACTACAGGCGGTCTTGGCACCAGATCTTCAGGACGATCAACACTGTCTGAGTAGAAACTCTCCTCCTCAAATCTGTCTAACTCAAGTTCAAATCCCAGATCATCCGCCACAACCGACGCGGTTTCAAAATCCACGGGTCGATTAATATTTGCCGTTGCCCCCAAATTTATCAGCCGCTTCAAGAGCTCAGCCGCCTTGGTCCCCATCGCCCTGGCCAAATCTGTAACTGTAACAAGTTCCTGGACCCTGATCTTCCTTTTTATTGCCTTGGGAACAGTAATTTTGGTCTGCTTAAGCTTTCTGGAGGTCTCCCCGGCCCGCTTGCCGGCCTCAGCCTTTTTACCCTTCCGGGGACGGCCATCGTAAAGATCAGCCCGCTCATATACCTCCTTCTTACGCCACCGGAATGCTCCTCGGTCAGGACTCTCTTCAGCTTCTTCCCTTTTCCTCCCTTTTTTCTTTTTGAAGAATTTACCCTTTTCAGGTTCCTCTTCCTTCTCCTTGAGAGGCTCAGAAGAAGGTTTGGGTTTTGGTATCTCAGCGGGAACGGGCTCTGGTTTCACTTCAACCTGCTTGGCCAAGAGATCCTTCAGGGGACCCTCCTCGGGACGTAAGATAATCTTGGCTGGCAGATCCGCCCTCTTCTTTTTCCCCTTTCTCGGCTTGGCTTTGGCTTGCTTTGGAGAAATGACAGCCTTTTTGTCAGCCGCCTCCGGTTTCTCCTTCCTGGCCTCACGTTCCACCAACGGCGTTTCTACAGGAACGGACGGTTTCCCTTCTAACTCAAGCTCTGCCCTGGGTACCTCATCAACAAGGGGCGCTTCCTCGATTCCGGAAATTTCTTTCTCTTCTCTTTTCTCCTCTACCTTAATTTCGGGGGCAGGGGGCTTCGGCTCGACCCTGACAACCTTTTTTCGCCTGCGAATCAAGGTGGGTTTGATTCGCTTCTCCACGACCACTTCCGACACGGCTCCGGACACAATCCCCTTCGCCCTGACAATCTCTTGTTCGTCAAGCGTACTCATATAATTCTTGACGTCCATTCCACCGGCGGTGAGCTTATCCACCAGTTGCTTGCTCTCCATGTCGAGTTCTTTTGCTAATTCGTAAACTCTGACTTTAGCCATTGATTCCCCCAGAAATTATTCAAATTACCCGCACACCCCAGTATTCTTTCTTTCATCTCCCGCAGTGACAGCGCACCCGACGTTCTCCCCTATCAGGAAAGAATCGGGATAAACCGTTACAAGGCCTTTTGTCCTGAAGGCCCTGTTGAGACGCCTGCTAATTTTCAAAGCTGTCAAACAGGATTTGTCAGCGCACACGTATGCGCCCCTCCCCTCTCCTTGCCTGCCGACATCCCTGACGACCACCCCTCCGGCATCCAAAATCAGCCTGAGCAGCTCTTCCTTTCCCCGTTTTGCGCCGCAGCATATGCATGTCCTAATCGGTATATGGCCTTTCCCTCTACTCATCCGATGTCTTTTCGCCTTCTGTTTCACCACCCTCCTGCTTTGGCGAGTCCACGACTTCAGACTCTTCTGCCACACCCGTTTCCGCTTCCGACATATGCTTCTCTGCCGTATCCTTTTCGTCCCGGTCACTGGTATAACGAATGGCCTCACTGATCAGTATCTCCGCCCTCGACTCCGTCATCCCTTTGACTGAGAGTAAGTCCTCAACCGTGGCCCCGGCCACGTCTCCTGCAGACTTGAAGTCAGCCGCATACAGATCAGTAGCCCTTTTTTCCCCGATTCCCTGCAGGTCAAGGAGCGATCGGTATCCATCCTTGAGGGCATCATTATAACTGGTTTCGCCCACAACATCCAATCTCCATCCGGTTAATCTGGAAGCTAACCGCACATTCTGGCCCCTTTTTCCAATAGCCAAAGACAACTGGTCATCGGGGACCACCACTTCCATACTGCGGTTATCCTCATCTACGATGACTCTCGTTATCTCAGCGGGCGACAGGGCATTACATATAAATTTCGCCGAGTCAGGGGCCCAGGTAACAATATCTATCTTTTCCCCGCGCAGTTCCTGGACAACTGCCTGGACTCTCCGACCCTTCATGCCGACACACGCCCCTACAGGATCCACATCCGAATCCTTGGACGTGACCGCAATCTTGGCCCTCCCGCCAGGTTCCCGGGCAACCTGCATGATCTGCACGATCCCTTCGGAGATTTCGGGGACTTCATTTTCAAACAGCATTGCCAAAAAATTCGGATGTGTCCTGGAAAGTATGATCTGCGGCCCTCGACTAAACTGTTTCACCTCCAAGATATAGGCCCTGATACGATCTCCCTGCTTATAAGATTCTCTCGGCATCTGCTCCTTTAATGGCAGCTCGGCCTCTGCTCGTCCAACATTGACAATAATAGCACCCCTGTCAAATCGCTGAACAATCCCGTTGAGGATTTCTCCACGCCGATCTTTGAAATCATCATAAACCATATCTCTCTCTGCCTCTTTCAGGCGCTGCATGATGACCTGCTTGGCTGATTGAGTGGCGATCCTTCCAAAGGTTTCCGTGTCCATCTTGATCCCGAGGCTATCCCCCAGTTCAGATTCGGGATCCATTTGTCGGGCTTCCTTCAGGGATATCTGAAGATGCTCGTTGATCACATCCTCAACAACTTCCTTGAATTCAAAGGCCTCAACTTCCCCAGCCTCCTCGTTATAATTCACCTCCAGATCATAATCCGGACCGAATTTCTTGCGAGCTGCCGCCTTTACCGCCTCTTCGACCGCACCGATCAGAACATCCTGTTCTACACCCTTCTCACGGCTTACCTGATCAATAATCCTCTTCAAATCCGAAATCATCATTTAAGCTCCATCAAAATACTGAATTTCTACTCCCCAAAATCGTACACCACATTGGCCTTCTCAACATCCCTATAAGGGAGGAAGACCAGATTATCCATCACATTTAGACACAAAACCCCATCCTGAAAAGATTGCAGGTTTCCTTTAAAATTCTTGCGCCCTTCAATAGGGGTAACCATTTTTATTTTTATATTCTTTCCAACTGCGCGCACAAAATCCTTTTCTCTCTTAAGAGGCCTGTTGAGCCCCGGTGAAGAGACTTCCAGAACATATGGTTGCCGGAAGAAATCCTTGACGTCAATCACGTCACCGATCTCTCTGCTCACCCGGGCACAGTCATCCAGGGTAATTCCCCCTTCCCTGTCCGCATAGATCCTCAACACCCATCTGCCGCCTTCCGAAAGGTATTCGACATCGACAAGTTCTATATCCATTTCATCAAGAATCGGTTCAATGAGAAGGCTTACCTCTTTGACAGCTGGACTGGTCATCTCTCACATTATCTCAACCCTGAAAAACAAAAAAAGCGGGCCATATCGCCCGCTTCCCCACTGCAGACTAAATTGTAAAGCGCTTTATTACATAAGGTCCTTTAGTAAAACATAAGGAATTATGAAAAGCCAACGCAGTGTCCGCAATTCGAAGTAGATCAACCCCTCGTAAAACCGGTTAACAACCTCAAAAAGGGGGAACAAGGCCAGACCTATTAACACCAGACCTCTTAACAATAGATGGAGCGGGCAACGGGGATCGAACCCGCGACACCAAGCTTGGGAAGCTTGTACTCTACCAACTGAGCTATGCCCGCTCAAGACTCCATCCGCTGCCTCACGCACGAGATGTCTGAAGGTCGCCCATCCATTTGCTTTTTCGCAACATAATATAGTTAATTCCCTCAGTCAAGAGATATTTTGACCATCCGAAACCAGCGATTCCAAAAACCTTGACATTGATGAGCATTAAAAATAAAATTTCCATTACGTCAGTTTATCGTAGCGACATCTAATAGGAGAATAGAAATACCTTTGCAAGATGACCCTGAACAGGGATTTTTCGGCCTAATCAAATCCTTGATCAAAAAGAAGGCACGGCTCGACGACAGCAATGATCTGGCCGAGGGAATCCATGACCTCATGGATGAAGGGCAGGCCAAGGGCCTTATCACCAACGAAGAATCCCACATGGTCTATGGCGTGCTCGACCTTAAAGAGACAGAGGTTCATTCCATCATGATTCCGAGGATTGATATCTCGTCCGCCTCAGTGGATTCCACCATCGGTGAAATCATTGATCTTGTTACCAATTGTGGGCACACCAGGATTCCCATTCACAAAGACGATATCGACCGCATCGTGGGTATCCTCCACTCAAAGGACCTCCTCAAACTTCTGGGCGAGGAACCCTCATCCAGGATTCCGCTCGATATCCTCAGAAAGGCCTTTTTTGTGCCTGAAAGCCGGAGAGTGAGTGACCTGCTGAAGGACCTTCAGGAAAAAAGGACCCACTTAGCCATCGTTACTGACGAATACGGCGGCACTGCGGGTATTATCACCGTTGAAGATATTCTCGAGGAAATCGTCGGGGAAATCATGGATGAACATGATCACGAAGAATCCCTGCTAACTGTCCTCGACGATGGGTCACTTTTGGTAGACGCCCGCCTGGAGGTTGAAAAATTAGGTGAAGCGCTCCAGATGGACCTGCCAAAAGGAGAATTCGAATCTGTAGGCGGGTTCATCATCCACCTTCTCGGAAGAATACCGGAAATAAACGAAAAGGTAACATTTCAGGACATTGAAATGACTATCCAAAAGGCAAACCATCGAAAAATTGAAACAGTTCTCATATCGCGCACAGAGCAACCCTGGTCGGCAACAGGGAAAATAGCCCCCCCTTCCGGTTCTCTGTAACCACTTTACAAGATGCTTACTGCAGAACCAAACCTCCATCCACTGCGAAATCTACTTCTTGCAATCCTCTCCGGCGTCCTGCTGACCTTCGCTTTTCCCCCCGGACATGTTTCATTTGTTGCATGGTTCGCCCTGGTTCCGCTCCTGATAAGCACTGAAACCGCATCGCCCTTAAGGGCCCTCAGGTTAGGCCTCATTTCCGGCCTGGCCCACTATCTCACCCTGATATACTGGATCATTGTCGTACTCGAACGCTACGGAAACCTTCATATCCTTGTTGCCCTTTTCTCGCTCCTCCTTCTCTCCCTCTATCTCTCCTTCTACTTGGCCCTTTTCTCCTGCCTCACAAGCTGTATCAAAGGCTCCCGGTTCTCCCTTGTTTTAATGGCGTGCTTCTGGGTTGCCTTGGAATACCTCAAGTCAAATCTCTTGACCGGTTTTCCCTGGTGTCTTCTGGGCTATACACAATATAAGCAGCTATATCTCATTCAAACAGCAGATCTCTTCGGGGTATACGGTATCTCCTTTTTGATCGTCTTTGCAAACGGACTCATCTTCCGTATCCTTGCCAGGGATCGCCGTCAGACATACACGTCGCTGAAATGGGAACTTCCTGTCCTCGTCCTCCTTTTAGCCGGGGCATTGATATATGGCCATTATCACGTATCAGGAAGCCGGACAGATAAAAAGGCCGGTCAGTCTGTCAACACCGCAATCGTCCAAGCCAACATCGACCAGTCTGTTAAGTGGGATCCGGCATACCAGGAAGAAACCATCAGGACCTACCAGCGGCTCACCCGTTCTGCCCGCAGCTTTAAACCTCAACTCATCGTATGGCCGGAGACATCGCTCCCTTTCTTCTTCCAGGACAGCCTGAGGTTTTCTCCCGAAATGTTCTCCCTTGCGGAGGAATCAGGGGCCATTCTCATATTCGGCAGCCCCGCTTACAAGCGTATCCAGGGCGCCATTCGGTACTATAACCGCGCATACATGATTGCACCGGATGCGCAACAGGTAAAATATTACGACAAGATGCATCTGGTGCCCTTTGGTGAATATGTGCCCTTGAAAAAATACCTCCCCTTTATTAATCGTCTGGTCACGGCTGCCGGTGATTTTGCCACAGGAGAGAAATTGACGCCGCTCAATACCGGGGATCTTTCATTAGGGACCCTGATCTGTTTTGAGGCCATCTTCCCGGAATTGGCTAGGACGCTTGCAAGGGAAGGGGCGAACATCTTTGTCAACATCACAAACGATGCCTGGTTCGGCATGACCAGCGCCCCGTACCAGCACCTCAGCATGGCCGTATTCCGGGCGGTGGAAAACCGCAGGCCGATGGTACGCGCCGCAAATACCGGCTTCAGCGCGTTTATAGAACCCACAGGCGCCATCCGGTCTCAGAGCCATCTCCTTACCGAACAAGTGCTGGAGGGTTCCGTGACCCCGGGCACCTCCCCGTTAACATTCTACAGCCGGTATGGCGACCTTTTTGCCATCGCCCTTCTCATCATCTCCTTCGCCAGAATCCTCTCCTGTTTATGGGTCAGGCAGAGACAAAGATGAAACCAAATTGAAATCAAGCAATGAGTGATTATTTTATTAAACATTAACCACATCAACCAAATCATGATACTCAAGTCTTTCAGCAGTTAAGGAGAATTCATGCGAACGGAAGCCATACATAAATATAACTTTGAAACAGGCGTATACCGCCCGCCGAGTGAAGGCGGCAGCTATTCGCTGCTGGTCAGATTCACCCGCAACTGTCCGTGGAATCGCTGCACATTCTGCGGCATGTACAAGACTGAAAAATTCGAGGTCAGATCGCCCGATGAAATCAGACGGGATATCGATGCCATTGCCGCGATCCGTAATGACCTGAGAGACATTTCCCGGGAACTCGGTTATGGCGGCGAGCTTGTCCGCGCGGCCGTCATTGAGTTATTCAATAGAGTACCGGAGCTTAATTACCATCAGGGATTTGTAATGGTTTACGACTGGCTTCACGCCGGTGGTAAAACAGCATTCCTGCAGGATGCCAACAGCCCCATTATGAAAACGGACAAACTGGTTGACGCTCTAAGATATTTGAGAAAGACGTTTCCTTCCATCATCCGGGTAACTTCCTATGCCCGCTCGAAAACCCTGGCCCAAAAAAAGCCGGGAGAACTGGAAGCCATCCGCAAGGCCGGTCTTGACCGTCTGCACGTAGGGCTAGAATCAGGGGATGACGATCTGCTGCAAACAGTTAGGAAAGGCGTAAACGGAGAATCGCATATAAAGGGCGGGCAAAAGGCCATGCAGGCGGGATTCGAACTCTCCGAATACTGGATGCCGGGATTGGGCGGCAAGGAAATGTGGAGAAGCCACGCCAGGAATACGGCACGGGTTCTGAGCGCAATAAATCCCGACTACATCCGGTCAAGGCCTTTTTTTCCTGCCCCCGGTACCCCTCTTGGTGAAGATCACGAAAAGGGTCAATTCACCATGCTCTCCGCCGACGAACAGTTGCTCGAATTAAAGCTCATGATGGAAGAACTGAACGTCACCTCAAAAGTCTGTTTTGATCACGCCGGCAATTACTGGCGAAACAGAAACGGCGGTCTTTTATTCAGCCAGAGCTACGAAGGATACAAATTCCCGGAAGAAAAACCCAAGGTTTTGCGGCTGATTGAAGAAGGTTTGACGGCTCAAAGTAAGGCGCCGGCATTTTTGCGGTTGTAGACCCATTAGGGCTCGCTCAAAAATTACTTATTTTTTAGCGAGCCCTAAGCGTCGATCGGTTTGGCCTCATCGATGAGCATAATCGGGATGTCGTCCTTGATCTCGTACAGCAATTTACAATGATCGCAGATGAGCCCGTCACCTGCTTCCGTCAGATAAATATCCCCTTTACACTTGGGGCATGCCAAGATATCTAAGAGTTCTTTACTGATGGCCATCACTATCTCCTTTCAATCCCACCTGAAACTTCGGGCGTTTGTCCTTCAAGCACCTTCTTAACACCCTCAAAAACACCGTCCACCGTTATCTCCTTCATGCATGACATATGGTCACACCTCTTTTTGAAGCACGGGCTGCACTCGATGTCGGCCCTTATGACCTGGTGCCCTTTGCCGTAGGGACCGGTCCGCCACGGGGCAGTAGGACCAAACAGGGCGACCACCGGACATCCCATAGCAGCAGCCATATGCATTGGGCCTGTGTCAACGGTTACGAGGAGTCTGCACCTGCTGTACAGATAGGCTAATTCTTTCAGGCTGGTCCGACCGGCGAGATTAAGTGTTGCCCCCTTCATTATCCCTGTGATTCTGCCAATAACTGGCCCGTCTACGGGGCTCCCGGTAAATACAACCTCGCACGCCAATTCATCCCTGATCCGATCTGCTAAGATCGCGAATCTCTCATGGTCCCAGAGCTTTGTCGTCCACTTGGCCAACGGATTGATCGCCACAAGGGGCCTTTTCTTAACACCGTCGTTGTTCAGGATCCGGTCGATGCCCCCCCTGTCAGACTCAAAGACCGGAATATGACCCATCCACCCGTCTGAATCGCACCCCAGATATTCAGCCACCTTGAGATAACGATCAATGGCATGCCGATCATAGTCCACCACAACCGGCCGTTCATTCAGAAAGAGCCCCGCCCCTTCCCTGGACCCGCTCATGCCGATCTTTCGTTTCCCTTTGGAAAGGGCTGTAAGGACCCCGCTCTTAAGCAGGCCCTGAAGGTCAATGATTAGGTCGTACTTATCTGCCCTGACTTCTTTCAGAAGACGGACGACTTCCCCAATCACAGGGAAAATGTTGCGCCCTCCCCAGAGTCGTTCCTGCCACGACTTCCTTCGGGATACAATAACCCGGCGGACTGCGGGGTGCCCTTCAATAATCTGGGAGGCCGCCTCCTCTACAAGCCAGTCAATATTCGCTTCGGGCAGACCTTCCCGGATAGCCTCCAAGAACGGGAGCGACTGCACCACATCCCCGATAGCGCTCAATTTCACAATAAGGATATTCAACTTTTCAAGTGCCTAAAGTGAGCTAAAATGCCTAAAGTGCCTAAAGTGAAAGGGGCTGGCGCCACTGAACTCGGGCCTCGGGCCTTGGACTTCAGACTTCCGACATCGGACTTTTTTTAACGATCCACCGGACGGCTTCCAACAGGTCCTCGGCCACATGAAAGGGCTTGTATGGCAAATGGGGAAAAACATATTCCAGGTCCCCTCGCCCGTAACCGGTCTTAACCAGAATTCCCTTAAGATCGGACCTGTCGGCCAGCTCCATGTCCGTACATCGATCGCCGATGACATAGCAGTTTTCCAGGTCAATTTCAAATTGCTCGCACGCTTTTTTTATCAGACCTGTCCGGGGCTTTCTACAGTTACAGGTCTTGCTGTATTCAGGAAGCTTTCCCTCGGGATAATGGGGGCAGAAAAAAACCCCGTCTACCGTTGCCCCGTCTCTTTCCAACAACGCCCGCATACGATCATGCACCTCATGGACCAGATCGATGGGGAAGTATCCCCGGGCAACTCCGGACTGATTCGACACAATGATGGCCAGATATCCATTATTGTTAAGGAGCCTGATCGCCTCAGCACTTCCCGGCAGGAGCACAAACCGGCTGATATGGTTGATATATCCCATCTGTTCGTTTACGGTCCCGTCCCTGTCCATAAAAACAGCGGGTTTTTTCAATTGATCTCCCCCCTCATCTTTTCCATCGCTTCCCACACTTCACCGGATCCTATCCCAGACATGCACCTGTGATCCGTAGGGCATTCCGGTTTCAGGCAGGGCGCGCACTCTGTTTCATGCCTGACAATGCGCGTCTTAGGGCCTCGCGGTCCTGTCGTTATGTGATCCGTAGAGCCGAATATGGCCACTGTCGGCACACTCAGGGCAGCGGCAACATGCATAAGCCCGGAATCATTTGTCACAAAAAAACAGCACCGGCTGATAAGCCCCATAACTTCGCTCAATGATGTTCGGCCACAAAGATTCAGGGCCTTCCGGCGCATTGAACTACAAACGCCGCTGCAAATCGCCCTTTCTTTACAGCTCCCAAATACGAGAACCCTGGCGCCCCATTCTTCAACCGCTCTGTCACCAATCTCGGCAAATCGTTCCGGGGGCCACCGTTTTGCTCCCCCAAAGATTGCACCGGGGCTTAAACCGATTAATAGATCACCCGCTTTGATTCCCTCCGACCCAAGTATCCTGTCGGCCGCTTCTCCATCTCCTTGAGAAACATGGAGCGCTGGATCCCTGCTCCTTGCCCCCCACCCCATTCCCCTCAAAATTGAAAGGTAGTATTCCGACTGGTGGATCTTCAACACCTGGTCATCTAAAATGATCCGATGGGTCAGGAGGAAACCCCTCCCGTCCGTACTGTAACCCAGCCTCTGCACCGCTCCCCCTAAATAGGTTAGAAGGGCCGCTTCAAAAGCGTTCTGGAAGAGAATGGCCAGGTCAAATCTGCCTTTCCGGATTTCTCTGACGACCCTGATCATCTCTCCAAACCCGGTAAAGGCCCCCTCCCCCTTATTGAATATCAGGACCCGATCCACTGCGGGATGATGGTTAAAGATCGGCTCAACCCAGGTTTTTGCCATGACAGTGATGGAACTTGAGGGGAAGTTCTCTCTGACAGCCTCTAAGGCCGGCAAGGTCATCACCGCGTCTCCCACCCAGTTGGTGGCACGGATGAGGATCTGTCTGATCTTTGATTTATCGATCTTTTTGCCGGGCAAAACCTTTCCCTTCCCTACGATATCGCTCCGTCATCTGTATCCCGGCGATGATAGAAATCCTCCGGGAGCGGGCAGTAAGGTCTCGTCTTCCACCGTTTATGAAACCAGAACCAGTGATCCGGATTTTCGCGGACATATTTCTCGATAATCTGCGTGAAGAGCGCCGTGTTTTCCTCCGTGTCCTTGATCTTATCCCCGGTCCTCACTAATTTTACTTCGTTTTCAAAGATGATCCGGTACCTCCCGTCCAGCTCTCTCACTGAAAATGCCGGAATCACCGGTGATCCTGTCCTCAATGCCACAAGCGCCAGGCCCTTGTTCGCGCAGGCCGGTTTACCCATGAACGGAACAAACACGCCTTCATACCAATCCACATTCTGATCCAACAGGATCCCAACAACCTTGTTTTCCTTTTTTGCCGCCAGCAGTTTCTTCATGGCGCGCCGCTTGGGTATGATCTCGGTCCCGAACCTGGAACGGAGGCTCGTCAACAACCTGTCGGCCGGTGCAAAATCAGCCGGCCTCACTACAACTGCACCGTCGACATTGAATCGGAGGGCTGTCGCCGCGGACATGAGTTCCCAGTTTCCAAAGTGCGCGGTGAGAATAAAAATCCCTTCCTCCTTCTCCATCGCCTGGCGAAGCGCATCCTCGTTCTCGAAAACCACGTACCGGTTCAGGTTCGCCCGGTTCAGTCTGAGGATATGGGGGGCCTCAAACAACATCTGGGTAAAATGCGCTACAATCCGGCCATTGAGCTCAATCAGCTCAATCTCCGACATGCTGTTTCCAAAGGCGTATCGGAGGTTGTCCAGAGACGCCTTTACTCGCCTCTTCAGGACCAACGCCAAAACATTACCGAGCATCCGACCCAGGGATTGTCCGGCACGAAAAGGGATTAAGGATAAGAGCCATACAATCCCGTATAGGGACCTGTATGTCCACACGGAAAGCGCTTCATTTGTCTCTGAGGCCATCGCTGATCATCCTGAACACCCCGTTTTGGCCTGGCAACAGGTCGAACCTGATACGCAGAAAGGCCAGGTCACCCTGCATCCGCCAAACAGGGGCAATTCTCATCCAGTCTTTCTCCGTTGTAAGAAGATACTGAGCGCCGATGCGCTCCTTCACACGGACGAGACCCTGAAGTTCATTTTTGTTGAAGGGGTAGTGATCTCTGAACCCCCTGAATTCGATCACTTCCGCGCCTAAACCGATCAAGGTCTCTTCAAAGTGTTCGGGGTGAGCTATCCCCGCAAAGGCCAATACCCGTTTTTTTCTTAAGAATCCGGGATCATGGACCTCACCTGAAGCGGGAAAAACCACCTTGTCCGGTAGATGGTCAGCACAAAAAAGGGGGATTGAAGGAAATCTCTCTTTCAGGAGTGCCAGGGTCCTTTGCCCCTGCTCCCTGCTCCCTGCTTCCTGTTCCCTGCAAAACCGTGTAAGGATAATGGCGTCTGCCCTGCGCAACTGGCTTAGAGGTTCTCTCAGGGGACCCCACGGAAGGAGATGGCCGTTCCCGAAAGGATCACGGGCATCGACCAAGGCCAGATTAAGGTCTCTCTCCAATTCCAGGTGCTGAAAGCCGTCATCCAGGATGAAAAAGTCCGAGCCGAACTTCTCATGGGCATACACCCCTCCCCTGTAGCGGCTCCTGGAAATTATTACGGGACTCCCGGGAACCCCTTTCGCAAGAAGATAGGACTCGTCCCCGGCCATTCGGGCATCTGCGCATATACGTTCCCCGTCAGATACCTCCAGGACATCCTGTTTGTAACGCCCTCCGTAGCCCTTAGAAAGAACGGCCACGTGATGCCCTTCACCGAGTGCCCATTTGGCCAACATAGCCACTGCCGGTGTCTTGCCTGTCCCACCAGCGGTTAAATTGCCAACGCTCACGACAAAGCCGGGAAGGGATTTTCCCCTGAAAATTCCTTTCTCATATGCACTCAGACGAAAACGTACCCCAGCGCCGTACAGGACAGAAAAGAGGGCCAACGGGAGTGTCCCTGCGCCAAATCGTTTTTCTCGATGAATCCTGGACCAGTCAGGCACGGTTCATGCTCCCTGTTCCATGCTCCCCTTCACATGCTCCACAACTCTTTCCAACGCCCCCCGATTTTTTTCAACAAACCCCTTTGCCCGGTCCCCCATCCGGGCACACATCTCCTTATCTCCCAAAAGTCTCAGCATCGTATCATAGAGCTCATTCCCATCCCGGACCCGACACCCCCCTCTGCACTCCAGAAGCGCTTCCGACATGGATACAAAATTATGGGTATGCGGACCGAAAAGGACTGGGCAGCCAAAGGTCGCTGGCTCCAACAGGTTATGCCCACCAACCGGGACAAGGCTGCCGCCCACAAAGCTCAAACTGGCGATCCCGTAAATATGTCCCAGTTCACCCATCGTGTTAAGCACCAGCACATCGTAGGGGACACCGTCTCTTGATGGCATATGGCGGGTTGCGGGTTGCGAGTTGCGAGTTGCGAGTTGAACTCTGCGCTTTGCGCTTTGCGCTTTGCGCTTTGCGCTTTGTTCCGAAACCTCTGTTTTCAGGACAGCCGCCAACCCCATACGCCTTATCATTGTCACGATCTCATCAGAACGCCCTGCATCTCTCGGGGCAATGATAAGGCGCAGGAGAGGGAAAGAAGCCCGGAGTCTCTCAAAGGCGCCAAGGAGGATCTTTTCTTCTCCCGGATGGGTGCTGCCAGCTACCCATAAGGGGGCCGAAGAATCAAAGCCCAGGATATCAAACCAATCCTGACGTTCTTTGTCGCTCATGAGCGCCATGTCATGGTCAAACTTGATATTCCCGACCGTGATAACCTTTTCCTTATTCAACCCGGTCTTAAGGAGCCTTTCCCTGTCTAAATCCGATTGCATGAGACATAATTTGACCGGGTCAAACATTTTCCGGGTAAGTGAAGGTATCCTTGCGTAGGACCTGAAAGTCCGGGGGGAAACGCGTCCATTTACCAGGATACTCGGGATCCCTTTGCTCTTCAAACGGCACAGCAGCGCTGGCCATATGTCGGTCTCAACCAGGATGAAAACCGCAGGTTTAACAAAATTGACGATTCTCTGAACAGACCACCATGCATCCACGGGCATCGTGAGAATCGCCTTGACCCTGCCACCCAATTTCTCTTTCGCAATGGCCATTCCGGTGGCAGTGGTTACCGTGAAAACCACGTCTTTACCGGGAAACTCCTTTTTGAGACTGTTTACCAGCGGGAGGGCTGAGACGACTTCTCCCACAGAGAGTGCGTGTACCCATATATTTCCTTTTCCAAGGAAGACCTCGGGAAACTTCCAGGCAACCCTTTCACGAACTCGCTCTGCGAAACGCCGGCCTGTTCTGCCAACCGGAGACCTGTTCCTTGAAAGCCCTATGACGGGCAAGCAAAAGGCAAGGCCCAAAGTCCAGAGGAAATGGTACACGAACATGAACATGGTCCATTCCTAACACTTTAGTGGTTTGAAGGAAAGCTTTGGACCATGAGGGTCTCTTTCCCAAAGGACGCAACAAAAATTCTCCGGAGCGTATAGAACGCCCCCTTAACGTTCAATACAGATTCCGGGCAGGCAGAGGCGATGTGAGGTTAAATGAACACCTTTTTCTGGGGCTGTCCAGTGACGAATTTCAAGGCCTCGCTGCCGTTCCTATGAAACGATCCCCGTATTTGCGTCCTTTGGGAAAGAGACCCTCATGGTCCGGCAATCTCATCATAACCGTTTTCAAAACACTGATATACCCATTCAAATCCTGGCTGGTAACTCAATAATAAACTGAGTCCCCTTTGGCTTATTATCCTTGACTCGTATAAAGCCGTTATGATCAGTGATAATGGTGCTGACGATTGCAAGACCTAAGCCCGTACCCTGTTTTTTTGTTGAAAAATAAGGCTCAAACAACCGAGATTTGTTTTCAGGGCTTATGCCTCTTCCGTTATCTGCCACCTCGATTCTCACCATTTTGAGGATATTGTCGTATTTAAGCGATACCATCACCTTTCCTTTCCCATCAATCGCTTCAATGGCATTGTCGAAGAGGTTAATCATAACTCTTCTTATCTGTTCCTTGTCCAGATTGAAGACAGGGACATCTTCTGAATCTTTGAACTCAAATTTCACATCTTTATGTGCCTCTTTGTAAAGACTCAGGGCCTCATTAATGATCTTTCGGATATCTGATGGGGCAGGGTTGGCAGTGGGCATGCGGGCAAAATTGGAAAACTCATTTACCAGACGCTTCAACTCCTCCACCTGTGTGATGATCATCCCTGTGCACTCGCTGAAGATCTCTGCATCCTCGCCCTCTAAAATCTCTCCATATCTCTTCTTGAGCCGCTGTGCAGACAGTTGAATCGGAGTCAGCGGATTCTTGACCTCATGGGCGATACGCCTGGCCACTTCCCGCCACGCAGCCATCCTCTGTGCCTTTTCGATCTCGCTCAAATCCTCAAGGACGGCAACAAGACCGAGGTATCTTCCTCGATCATCACGAAGTACATTGAGGGAAACAAGCAGGGTCAATCTCTGGTTATTAGCAGACAGCCGTACCTGTCTGTCCATGTAGCCCTTTCGAAAAAGACCCTCATCTCCCAGAAAATCATCAATTATCTTGCGGTAATCGTCATAAAGGACTTCCCTGTAGTTCTTCCCGATAATTTCTTCGGCCTTTATATCCAACATCCTCTCAGCAGATTTGTTTATTGTAAGGATGTTCCCACCGGCATCTGCGGACACCACGCCTGCTGCCACATTCGCTAAGACAATTTCCATGTAAAGCCGCCTCTGTTCTAATTCAAGATTGCTCGACATGAGTTCTTTATTGGCCTCTTCAAGTTTGTCTTTGCTCGTTTTCAGATCCATAGTCATTTTATTAAATGAATTGACCAGCATCCCAACTTCATCTTTTGTTTCTAAATCAATAAAAAAATCATAGTCCCCCATTGCGATACGATTTGTCCCTTCAGCCAATTCCTTGATGGGAACGGTTATCTCTTTGGAGAGGTAGAATCCGAACCATACGGATGAAAAGATAATAAGAAGCGTAACAATGGAAAGGGTGATAATATGGCTTGCCACTATCGGCGTTTTCAGCATTTTTAGCTGCCGGTATTCTTGCAGGCCCCTTGAGATGACCTGAAGCCGGTTCACAAAAGCACCGGGGACAAATTTCGCCAATATGATGAAGCCGACCACGGCCTTGGATTCCGTTCTCGAAAAGATCGGCACAATGCCATTTACCAGATCGCCATGGGGCGAGGATTGGATATGCTGGCTGTCCATTCCCTTCTCAACGGTTTTCTTCAGGATATCCGACTCCAATACCTTGAAAGTACTCAGATCAATCCTGTGGTCTTTGGCCACGGCCTGCAGGCCCAACTCCTTCGAGAAAACCTGGAGGGAAGCCAAGCCGAACTCCTTTCGCTTATCGTCAACGACTTTTTCAAGCTTTTCTTTTTTTGACGGGATCATAAATCCTTCGTAAGTGATCACCCGACCCAGGTTATTGCCAAAAGCGAGGATTTCATCCGTAATCCCCTTGTAGTGATCCTGGCCAACCTCTAAGGAGTTCTTCAATGACTGCTCGATCTGAAGGCTAAACCAGTATTCGATAGATGATGATATGAACTGTACAGAGACGAAAAAAAGGATGACAGTGGGCAACAATGAGAGAGAAACAAAGGCCAGGACCAGTTTAGTCCTCAGCTTCGCCCCCATGATACTCTTTTTTCTCTCAAACAACAGTTTGACCAGGTTCCTGACAGTGAGAAAAAGGAGGAGGAGGAGCAATATCACATTTAAATTGATCAATGCGAAGGCGATGATGCTGGTGGAGAATGGAAGGGCCTGCCCTAAGTGGAAGACACGCATCCCAAGATAGATCAGAAAAGATATCAACACACACAGAAAGATAATCAGGTATCTTTCTCTGCGTCGTCTCTTGAGATCTTGTCTTTCTGCCTCTAAGTAGTCTTTCATGGTGGTGGAACATCCGCTTCTGGAGGGTAGATTGGGTAATGGCAACAGAGCCGGGGACAAAACCCCTGAATGCTCAATATCTGAAGTCTACTGTATACCAAGCGGTCTCAAAATCCCACAGGGAGAGAAAGAAAAAAACATAATGGAAATAAAAGGGGAGTCTGATCTTGTCAAGTTCGGCCATCATACTGATCTGGTAATGGTTCCCTCTTTGAAGGTTGCGAAGTTCGGTGACTTTAAGGCCCACGATCTCGGACATCAGCTTTTTGGCCTCATCGAAATCCTTGACATAAATCACCTTATTATCTTTTGATGACAGTCTCACCATATAGACCTTCTTCAGGTTGTCATACTTTATCTCGTGGCTCACCTTTAGGTCGGCGAGGTCTTTATCCCACCACCAATCCCTGACCTCATACAGTCTTATAAAAAACGTGAACGTCGTACTGATCCCATTCTCGATCGCCCTTTCCATATTCTCGGTAAAACAGTCGATCACACTGAAATAGACCAGGAGATGCTCCCTGGTGTTGGTGACAACAATATCTGTTAAACGGGCTTCTGCGGCCAATGCAACCCTGCTCGAAAACAAGCCGGAAAATAAAAGCATTACCACGGTAAACTTTAAGATTTTACAAGCAAATCGGCCCTTCCACATCCCCTTTTCCTTATGTTCCATGGTTAAAGAGGTACCTGGCAAAATTCTGTCATCCTCGCCCATTTGATCAAGGTTCTCCTTGGGAAAGGGTAAGAATTTGCTCGCTTCCCAATGGGACCCGCAGAGAATGCGTTGACGATGCATTATCAAGGAAGAGATAATAAGCGAGTACCGCTCAAAATGCAAGCCCTATCCCTGACGGAATTGCGGAATTGCTAATTGATACGCTTATTCAAAGGAGCCGGGGCGGGGCAAAACCAAAAAATGCGGAATGGTAAAAGGAAGTGGGTTCTAAAGACACCTTGGAAAAATGCGCCTCGGTATAAGAGGGGCGCTTTTTTCAAGGGTCTCAGTGTATCTGTTCTCAGGCGGGAACAAGCTCGGGCAGACCGAAGGCAGGTATTCTCACGCTGTTCTTGCTACATTCCTCCGGCGTAACAAAGGCGTACACCTTCCAGTGCTTTTTTGATTTCATCAACGTAGCGAGCATCTGCTGGTTCAGAAAATGCCCGGATTTCTTAATAACAAAGCGACCTATTATAGGAGACTGAACGAGAGAAAGGTCCCCAATAAAATCGAGGATTTTATGCCTGACAAATTCATCTTTGAATCTGAGTCCGTCCTCATTGATGATTCTGAAATCATCAATTACCACAGCATTGTCGAGGGACCCGCCCTTGGCAAGTCCGTTTGCTTTGAGGGTCTCTACATCCCTCAGAAAGCCGAAGGTCCTCGCCCTGCTTATCTCTCTGACAAAATCGCCACCGGAAAAGTGCAGCTCATATTCCTGGTTTCTCAGGAGGGGGTGTTGGAAGTCAATCGTGTAAGTGATCTTGAGCTCTTTTGACGGGTAAACGCAAATGGACCGGTTGCCATCGTCAATCTTGAATGCCTTCTTGATGACAATAAAGCGTTTTGGCTCCTTCTGCTCCTTAATCCCGGCGCTTTTTAAGAGAAACACAAAGGGGGCCGAACTACCATCCATAATGGGCACTTCAGGACCATCCAACTCCACTACGGCATTGTCTATTCCTAACCCGTAAAATGCCGCCATAAGGTGTTCAATAGTTGAAACCCTGCACCCATTAGAGCCGATGCTCGTCGCCAAGGTAGTATCAAGCACATTATTGAAGTGTGCCTTAAGCATCGGATGTCCGGACAGGTCAGTCCTTACAAAATGTATTCCGCTACCGCATGGGGCAGGCTTGATATTTATTGTAATCTTTTCACCGGTATGAAGACCAATCCCAGTACAACCAATCTCGTGTTTCAACGTCCGCTGTCTGTAATCCACAAGTTTCTCCTTAAATAACCATCTATATGTCGGTCTCGAAATCTTGTGTAATGGTTAAGCAAGTAGCATGCCAACGGATCTCAGGGGAGTGGGGGAAAGGGTGGCCAGGGCTATCTTGTAGATTTTAAAAGATAATTCCTGTATACAATCTTATGCCCTCCATCAATTAGCTTTTACAAGCTCAAACCTGTGGCAAAAAAAACACACCTTTGCTGTAGCATTTAAGAAAAAATTGTATCAGTTTAGCATTCTGAAAACGGTTATGATTAGATTGCCGAGCACCTCCTACTTGAAAAATAAAAGTGTTTGTATTATGAAATAGAAAAGACATTCTGCCTTGAGGTATCCATCTTGACTGTCAAAATGACCCATTTCAAAGCGCTATTTCTGATAATCTCCATAACTTTCTTGGCGTGTCACCCTGTCCTGAAAAAGGAAGCCCAGCATCCGGAAGAGTCTTTGGCGCCTGTCTGGCTCTTTTATCCTGCTTTCCGAGATGATATGGATAAGGAATCTCTTATCTTGGCCATAAGAAGAAATCTTGAGTACCTGAACAGGCTTGACCCAGAAGAACCTTTTCAGTATGGAACTCACACGTTTACCTGCAACCATGTCAGGGAAAGTCAAGAGGCCTTCCTGAATCTCATAACCAAAAATCCAGACCCTGTACAGCTGGATAAGGAAATCAGGGAGAATTTCTTAGTTCTCCGGGCCACCGGCCGCCCGGGAAATGATCAGGTCCTCTTTACCGGATATTTTGAGCCGGTTTTTGAGGCCAGTCTGACCCCTGATGGTTCATTTAAGTATCCGATTTACAGGAAACCGGACGACCTGTCAGTCATCGACCTTTCGTTGTTCAAGCGCGAATTCGAAGGGAAAAAAATAATCGCCCGGATCGAAGGTAAAAAACTTCTGCCATATTTCTCGAGACGTCAGATTGATGAAGAAAATGTGTTAAACGGGCAAGGCCTCGAGATCGCCTGGTTGAAGGATCCTGTAGACGTGATCTTTCTTCAAATACAGGGTTCAGGGCAAATGAGATTGCAGGACGGCAGCACCATCAGTGTCGGGTACAGCGCGTCCAATGGCCTGGCATATCGAAGTATCGGGCGGTATATGCTGGATAGAGGATTCCTGAGCACGGAAGAGATGTCCATGCAGTCTATCCGGAAATATCTCTCAGAACATCCAGAAACAGTAAAGGACGTCCTCTACTACAACCCTTCCTACATATTCTTTCAGCGTCTGGAAACAGGCCCTTTAGGCAACATTAGTGTTCCCCTGACGCCCGGCAGATCATTGGCCTTGGATTCCAGGCTCTTTCCAAAAGGAGCATTAGCCTTTGTCCTGTGCAAAAAGCCGATCATTAATAACAGGGGCGAAATCACGAAATGGAACGAATTTTCCCGTTTCGTCTTGAACCAGGATACCGGGGGAGCAATAAAAGGGGCAGGCAGGGCGGATATTTTCTGGGGAAACGGTCCATATGCTGAAATGGTGGCAGGCCACTTAAGACATGATGGAGAACTCTACATCCTGATCAAAAAACCGTCACTTTAGGGCTCAAATGGAAAATCTGGAAAAGTCCGCCATGAGGAGCATCAAACCGGCGATCTGCTGCAACAGCCCCACCCTGTTCTGTCTCAAGGCCGGATCATTCTTTGTCAGGACCTCTACTCCGTCAAAGAAGCAGTCCACCGGTTTTCTAAGCTTCACCATGAAACCCAAGGCATCCAGATACTCTCCCCTTTCAAGACATCTGTGGACATCGTCCTTGAGTGCCAGATGGGACTCCCAGAGGTCTCTCTCCGAATCTTCTCTGAACAGGGACGGGTTCACGGCAAACGTGCTATCCTCCTTCTTGAGGATGTTACTCACCCGTTTAAAAGTCAAAGCCAACTGGTGGAATTCCTCTGATTCAGAAGAGAACTTCCTGAGCTGATCGATTTTGGGTCGGAGTTGTAGAATGCGATCAAACCCCACTGAAATGACGGCCTCGATCAAATCAGATTCATAATCGGACCCTAACATCATGTTTTTGTAGCGCTCTCTCACAAACGCCGTCACCTTAGAAAGTATCTGAACGTTATCGAACTCCAGTTCCTCGCTCAGAATCGCTAAGGCCCTCTCTATGAACTCCTTGAGAGACAGGTCCCACCCCATATTTTCTATTACCCTGATGATGGCAAGGGCATGTCTGCGAAGGGCAAACGGATCAGCGCTTCCTGAGGGTTCCAGGCCAACGGTGAAACACCCGACGATGATATCCATCCGATCAGCTATCCCTACAATAGCGCCGATCTTGGATATGGGGAGCTGGCCACCGGCCCTTAACGGGAGGTAGTGCTCATAAATTGCCGTAGAGACCTCGTCCGGGTATCCCTCTAATTGCGCATACTCCTTCCCCATGACACCCTGTAGTGATGGGAATTCGGTCACCATCTGAGTAATCAGATCGCACTTGCACAGGCTTGCCACCCGTCTAACATCATCCATTTGGTCCGGCAACACCATTTCGGCCAGATACTCAGCAAGCCCTGTAAATCGCTGGACCTTCGCATAGGATGTCCCCAAATCAGCCTGGTAGACGACCTGTCTTAGGTCCTTCAGGCGATCCAGGAGCGGCCTTTTCCTGTCTTCCCTCAAGAAGAAATCCGCATCAGAAAGCCTGGCCCGAAGAACTCTCTCATGGCCCCGCTGGACTACTGATTCATTCCTTGTAACAGTATTATTGACAGCAACGAAGTTGGGCATCAGTCTGCCCTTGGCATCATGAACAGCAAAGTATTTCTGATGCTCCTTCATAGCTGTGATCAAGACAACATCCGGGAGATCCAGGAATGTCTCATCAAAACTACCGCAAACTGCGGAAGGATATTCAACGAGATTGGCGACGATACTGACCAGTTCAGGATCATCGGCAGGCTTTCCGCCAGCCTTCTCGGCAGCTTCTTGGGTGATCCTCTGTATGACTCGCTCCCTTTCCTGCTGGTCAATGATCACAAAGGCCCGTTTCATCCCGCTGAGATAATCCTGAACGCTTGAAACCTGGATCGCATCAGGACTCATAAACCTGTGTCCCCAGGTCGTGTTGCCACTCTTGACGCCAGCCACCTCAAACAGGATCGTTTCACCGTTAAAAAGGCACATTACCCAGTGAATAGGCCTCACAAAGGGAAAACCTATGTTGCCCCAGCGCATTGACTTTGGCCAGGGAATATCGGCAATCAGTTTGGGCAACGCCTCTGACAGAATCTCCGCGGTTCTCTTCCCCGGGATCTGACGTTTCACATACAGGTACTCCCCCTTGGGAGTCTCGATGCACTGCACTTCTTCAACAGTCACACCCTGTTTCTGGGCGAAACCGAGGGCAGCCTTTGTAGGTCTTCCTTCTCCGTCAAACGCCACACTCTTTGGAGGACCCGTAATCTCCTGCACCAGATCTTCCTGCGTATCGGAAATGCCCTTCCCAATAAGGACCAGACGTCTGGGCGTTCCACAGGTATATAGACCCTCTCCCATTTCTATCCGGTTCTCTTTTAGGCAGACTTCCGCAAGCCGCCTCAATTCTGCTAATCCTCTCTCTAAATAACCAGCAGGGATCTCTTCTGTTCCGATTTCCAAAAGCAGTTCGGCTACCATTCTCGTTACTCGTTTCTTGTTTTTCGTTGCTCGTTGGGTTCCTTACGCCTTGAGCCTCGCGCCTTCCGCCACCATCCCAGCATCATTCAATCCCTAAATCCCTCAATTCCTGAATTCTTCAATCCAACAATCGTCAATCATCAATCTTCAATCCCAAAGGGTATCCCATCTCCTCCCTTTGCGCCAGATAATTCCTTGACGCAAGACGGGCCAGATTCCTGATACGATCAATATAGCGGGTTCGCTCGGTGACACTGATGGCCCCCCTTGCGTCAAGGATGTTAAAGGTATGAGAGCATTTGAGACAGTAATCATAGGCCGGCAAGACCAGGCCGTCCTTCCCAACCCTCAAGGCCTCTTCTTCATAGAGGTGGAATATCTTAAAAAGCATCTCCACATCAGCCAATTCAAAATTATACCTGGAAAGTTCCCACTCCCCCTTTTTGTGGACGTGGCCATAGGTCACGCGATCATTCCACATGAGGTCGTAGACGTTTTCCTTCTCCTGCAGGTACATGGCGATCCTTTCAAGCCCGTAGGTTATCTCCACGGAAATTGGATCCAACCTGATGCTTCCTGCCTGCTGAAAGTATGTGAACTGGGTAATCTCCATCCCGTCAAGCCAGACTTCCCATCCAAGGCCCGAGGCCCCGAGGGTCGGTGATTCCCAATCATCTTCCACAAAACGGATATCATGCTCCAGGGGATCAATGCCTAACGATTTCAGGCTGTTGATATAGATGTCCTGTACGTCAATCGGAGACGGCTTGATAATGACCTGGTATTGATAATAGTGCCCTAACCGGTTCGGGTTTTCACCGTACCTGCCGTCCGTGGGACGTCTTGAAGGCTCCACATAGGCCACAGACCACGGTTCCGGGCCGAGCACCCTTAGTAACGTCGCAGGATTGAATGTCCCTGCCCCCACCTCCAAATCATAGGGCTGCTGGATCAAGCAGCCATAGTCGGCCCAATATTTCCCGAGGGCCATAATCAATTCCTGGAAGTTCATCAAATCCCCCTGAACCCTTATTCTTATATTGATGCGGGTATAGCGCTAATGAATTACTATAGGAAGGCTGGGAACTTACCACCCGTACAGGTAGTTGTCAAGACTCGAAGCAGGAGATCAGCAACTCTTATTATGGTTTACCCCCCTTCTTCAGTTTACATTTGAGGCGGTAGTGTGCTATGGTCCCTGCTGAAGTAGTAACCCCTGAGAGAAACAGAATGGCACGCAACCTTGATTACCGCCTGGCCAAGGAAAAGATGGTCAAGACCCAGTTGATCCCTCGTGGGATTAAGGACGTGAGGGTTTTAGAGGCAATGGGGAGGGTCCCGAGAGACATCTTTGTAGAGGAGGCCCTGGTGGGAGAGGCATATAACGATCATCCGTTGCCGATCGGCCACAGACAGACCATTTCACAACCCTATATTGTGGCCCTCATGACAGAGGCCTTAGAGCTTAGTGGGAATGAAAAAGTGCTCGAAATCGGCACGGGAAGCGGATATCAAACCGCTATTCTGGCCGAATTGGCTGACAAGATCTACACGATTGAAAGAATCAGGTCTCTGATGGTACAGGCAAGGGATACCTTAGCAGGGTTGGGTTACGACAATATCCTGTTTAAGGCCTTTGACGGCACATTAGGCTGGAAGGAATATGAGCCATATGATGCCATCATCGTCACGGCAGGCGCTCCCAAGCTTCCCCAGCCGCTTCTCGATCAACTCGCTGATGGAGGGCGTCTTGTCATTCCGACAGGTAACAAGTTCAGCCAGGAGCTGATAAAAGTGACCCGGAAGAGGGGCAACTATATTCAGAAAAGTTTAGGTGGCTGCCGGTTTGTAGATCTGGTGGGAGTTCACGGCTGGAAGGAGTAGGTATCAGGACCTGGCAGGCGTCAAGGAGAAATCTGTCACATGAACATACATGAAGCCATTATGGCTTTTTCGCAAAGCGAAAAGGTGAAATCGGGCATTATCTGGGTCTCCCAGGCCCTCGAACTGCTCGGGGGTCTCCCAACGCACGAGAAGCAGGGGGCGGAAAAAATTATCAGGATGAAGGTCGATATGATCGTCCAGGAAATCCGGCTGGCCAGGAACGTCACAGGTGACGCTGCCTGGGATAATATTGAACCCATCATTGATCAGGCAATCGTGATGATTAATTCCGGCGTTGCCCCGGATTCTGTGGTTCATCTCACCCAGGCCTTGAGCAGAGTAACAAGCATCGGGCACAGCTCCATGTCTTTTCTGAAAGAGAAAGGGCTCCTTTGAAGATTTTAGATTGTAGATTTTAGATGGCAGATTGGAATGACACCCGGGACTTGTGCCTGAAGCAGGCAGGGGTCCCACGAACCAAATGAGACAGAAAAAAGGGAGGGTTTGAAATGCAGGTACTGGTTCTTTATTTTTCAAAAAGCGGCAACACAAAGAAGCTGGCTGAGGCCATCGCCAAGGGTGTAGAAGAGGTGGAAGGTGTCAAAGCGGTCTTGAAAAAGACCAGCGAGGTCACCAAGGAGGATTTCTCGGCCTCTGACGGCATCATCGCGGGTTCTCCTGTCTATTTCGGGTTAATGGCAGCCGAGTTGAAGAAGGTCTTCGACGATTTTGTGGGCGTCCGAAAGAAGATGGAGGGAAAGGTTGGCGCGGCCTTCACCACCTCTGGAGACCCCACAGGCGGCAAGGAAACCACCATGATGTCCATCATCCAGACACTCTTGATCTACGGCATGGTGATCGTGGGGGATCCCCTGTCTGCCACCGGTCATTACGGCGTTGGCTGTGTGGGAAAGCCCGATGCGAAGACCGAGGAGAACGGGATGAAGCTGGGAAACAGGGTCGCGGAATTGGTCAAGAAACTCTGCGGCTGAAAAAAAGGTCTTACATAATAATGAATCAAGACACCCTGAAAAATCTCTTAAGTCGTCTTAGCAGAGGCGAGATAACCATTGAGGAATCCCTTGAAAGGCTCAAGAGCCTTCCATTCGAGGATCTTGGTTTTGCCTGCATTGACCATCATCGAACCCTTAGAAAGGGGCTTTCAGAAGTCATCTTCGGTGAAGGGAAAGACGTCCCCACGATCATAGGGATAATGGAACAGATGCTGTCCCATGAAGAAAACGTCTTGGTGACACGTCTCTCCCCTGAGAAAGCAAGGGAGATCCAGGTCCGTTTTCCCGATGGCACCTACAATGAAAAAGCAAAAATGTTCATCGTGATCAAGCAGCCCGTAAAAATCACGGGTAGAGGGACTATCCTTGTCATGACAGCAGGGACATCAGATATCCCGGTTGCAGAGGAGGCTGCCGTCGTCGCAAGGTTTATGGGGAATGAGGTGGATACGATCTATGACGTAGGGGTCGCAGGACTTCACAGGCTCCTGGGTCACTGGGAAAAGCTCACAAAAGCCGCGGTTGTTGTTGTAGCGGCCGGAATGGAAGGGGCCCTGCCAAGTGTGGTAGGTGGCCTGGTTGATAAGCCCGTCATTGCGGTACCGACCAGCGTGGGCTATGGGGCAAGCTTTCAGGGAATTGCCGCCCTGTTAGGCATGCTCAATTCCTGTGCCGCAGGTGTTACGGTGGTAAATATCGATAACGGTTTCGGCGCAGGGTACGCCGCAGGGGTGATAAACAGGGCGTGATTGGATTGTTGATTGTTGATTACCGGTATCTCTCACGGATTTCTGAAACCAGTCGTTTCAACCGGAGAAGTTCCTTTTTCTTAGCCTCGTCCCAGCAGGGTAAAAGGGTGTTGTTATGGAACAACGGCTCCGATGAAAGATCATGTTCGGAGCAGGCTACGGCCTTTTCCCACAGCGGCGTATGGGGAATCGGGGAATATTCCGATAGGTACGGTATGGCCGCATTTGCTCCCGCAAAATTGATGGTTTCTATTACCGAATCCACCGTCTGCCCTGGTAACCCGATCAGGATGTAGGCCCCGATCTGTCTGGTGTCAAAACCGGCCTCGAGCAGGTTATGCATGGCACGCTCAAAATCGCCACCTGAAAGCTTGTTGTCCAGATCACGATGGAGTGAGAGATCCGAGGTTTCTAAACCGAGACGGATCGTTCGGAAACCGGTGCGGTGAAGGAGTCTTGAGATCTCTCCGGTGATCTCCCGCACATGAAGGGCGTTGGGTGTGTGAAATCTCAGATTCAGGTTAAGACGTGCAAGGCCTTCGAAGAGCAACCCGGCATGGTTGCCGGGTGCCACCAGGAGCGCATCGTCATAAAACGCAAAATCCTGAACAGCAAAATCCTGATGCCAAAATACAATTTCTTCTAAGACCTCATCCGGGTCCCTCTTGACCCGCTCTGGCTGTAAGAAATGACTCGCACAGTACTGGCACCGGTAAGGGCAACCTGACGATGTCATCATGCAGACATAATCGATCTCTGTCAACAGATCAAATGCAGGGTAGGCCAGAGACCTAAGGTCGGGGCGATTTCCCGGTAAACGGATGCCGTATTCATCCAGGGCAGCCAAGAGCGATGCCTTGCCATGGCCGGAAACCACGCTGTCCGCCCCTGAGTTTATGACAGCGTGTTCATGGCACAACCTGGCATAGATCCCCCCGAGGATCACGGGGACCCCGGGATGAACCCTTTTAGCCAACCGAATGGCCTCCATGACACCCGGGTACCAATAGGTCATAAGAGCGGTTATCAGAATCGCAGATGGTTTCCTGATCTTTCTCAGCTCTTGCTCAAAAACTTCAGGCAAAAGGCCGTAGCGGCTGTAAGGCCTCGGAATATCCTGTAGCGGGGAGGGCTTCGGGACGACCTCCCTCCAGAATTTGCCGGTCCCATAGAGATGCCTTTTGGGAGGTTTCAGGGAACTGTTCTCTGTCATATCAGGATGGTGTATGTCCAAGCAGTCGATGAAATGTATATTAAACCCACTCTCCCTGAGCCAACCTGCAAGACATAGAAGGCCGAATGGCTTGGACCAGAGATCATAGGCCGAAAAATCATAAATCCAGGGATTGATTAGGATGAGAGAAGGTTTCATTGCTGAGAAGTGCCTAAAGTGAACTAAAGTTAATGAACACGTGATTCAAAATTTTAAGAAATCGTTTGCATATTAGGCATCTTTCATTTATTCGTGAGAATCCAGAAAAATCCAAAATCTTTATCTTAAGGTCTGCTATGAGGGCAGTAGTTCAAAGGGTAAAAGAGTCTAAGGTGGAAGTCAAGGGGAGGGTTGTAGGGTCTATCGGGCAGGGCATACTGATCTTTCTGGGCGTCGGAGAGGATGATTCAGTTAAAGATTGCGATTACTTAGCCAACAAGATAGCCAATTTGAGGATCTTTCCTGACACAGAGGGTCTCATGAACCTCTCTCTGGTCGATACGGGTGGGGCCGCGTTAGTGGTTTCTCAATTCACCCTCTGGGGAGACTGCAGGAAGGGGCGCAGGCCCTCCTTTGCGCATGCGGCCCGGCCTGAAATGGCCCAGGAGCTGTATGAGCATTTCGTCCGGCTCTTGATGCAAAAGGATATCCCTGTCGCCACCGGACAGTTCCAGGAAATGATGGATGTCTCCCTGATCAACGACGGACCCGTAACCCTCATGCTGGACAGCTCAAAAGGATTTTAGGGCTTGTGTTTCTTAGGCCCTTAGGGGACATCCTTCACTAATTATACTTTTGTCCTGTTACGCCTATGGGAATTGGCAATCGCTGGGATGCCAACCCGCAATTGGCGGGTGGCCTTTGCAAGGGAAACCGAATTCGGTGCCCATTCTTTTCCGTTCAGCGCCCCTCAAGATAACATGTTGCATCGTGTCCGGCGCGTGCATACTGGCTCCTCCCGGCATAGCTTTCCTTTTATCTCGTTCCTCTATAAAGACAATATGTATAATTTGTAAAGGATGTCCCTTAAGTCCCCTTTAATGGAAGGTTACAGGATTGATGATTATGGGTAAAGAAGAAAAACCCTGCCTGATCTCTTGCGGCATTTTAAAAGCAGAGATAGAAAAACTTGTTAAAGATGGATCTCTGGATGTTCATATACACTTTATCAATGAAAAATTTCACAGCGACTACACTCTGTTGGGTAATGCACTGG
>JACKQG010000769.1_pt2 | contig 41383 bp, 46 predicted proteins | sample 8237621 | NCBI WGS metagenome assembly JACKQG01 (sample SAMN15677084, study PRJNA649215) | marine metagenome | biome: marine; feature: Black Sea; material: saline water; isolation source: suspended particulate matter (SPM) from the Black Sea western gyre | collected 2013-06-09/2013-06-10 | depth... | reverse complement strand
GGTGTTTTTTTGCACTATGCTCCAAATTGGCTAAGACAGGAAGAAAATCAATACCTCTCTTGTCCTCCTTCAATAGCGAAAGAGCTAGAGCCTGAACTTCGAGATCTAATGGGTTACTCCCAAGGCGGTTACGTTTTAGGATTCTTTACCGACCCAACAGATACTGAGGGAAAATTTGAATCAGTATCGCCCAAAAAACTCTTCGGAGAAGATATTGATCGCTTTAAAATTGCTTCATCTGAGGAGCTGGTTAAAAGCTCTACCAAAAACAATTAACAGCATTTTAATTAAATAAGATATTTTCCATGACCGAACACCTAAAACTTTACCCTGCAATTAAGCCCTATGATACTGGCTTCATCAGTGCAGACGAGCATGAGATTTATTATGAACAAAGCGGAAATCCAAATGGGAAACCAGCTGTTTTTTTGCATGGTGGGCCTGGCGGAGGAGGCAGCAAGGCTGTCAGAAGGTTCTTTAATCCCGAGGCCTACAGAATCATTGTGTTTGATCAAAGGGGATGTGGCAGAAGTAAGCCTCATGCTTGTTTAACAAATAATACAACTTGGGATCTGGTTAATGATATTGAATCCTTAAAGCAAAAATTAGGCATTGATCAATGGTTAGTTTTTGGTGGTTCTTGGGGAAGCACTTTGGCATTAGCTTATGCTCAAACTTATCCAAGTTCAGTGAGTGAGATGGTTCTTCGTGGAATTTTTATGCTCAGAAAAAAGGAACTTGATTGGTTCTATCAAGATGGAGCCAGCCGTATTTTCCCAGAGGCATGGAAAAATTTCATTAATCAGATTGATAAATCCAAGAGAAATAATTTAATGCAGGCCTATCATGAAATTTTTATAGGATCGAATGAACAAAAAAGCTTGAATGCTGCTATTGCTTGGTCAAAATGGGAGGCTGCCTGCAGCAGCATAGACTATTCTCCAGAACGAGTTGAAGAATTCTCAAACCCAAAATTTGCCCTGGCTTTTGCTCTAATTGAAAATCATTATTTTATGAATGCTGGTTTTCTAAATGATGAAAATCAATTATTAGATGGTGTAGAAAAAATTAGGTCAATTCCGGCAATTATTGTTCAGGGTAGATATGACATTGTTTGCCCAGCTGGAACAGCCTATGAACTTTCAGAGCGATGGCCAGAGGCTTCTTTGGTTATCGCGCCCTTTTCTGGTCACTCAGCTTTTGAAAAAGAAATTACTCATGAACTAATTTTAGCCACTGACAAATTTGGTGGCGTGGATAGATAAATGCAATCATATGTTTTGCATTTAGAGTGTTCTAAGACAGGGGTTATTTATCCAGCAGATCAAATTCATAATCTTTCAGATGATGGAATGCCATTATTGGTTAGATATGATCTTAAAAAAATTAAAGAGGAACTTTCCAAAGATAGTTGGTGCATGGAATCAGCACCAGGTTTTTGGCGCTATCAAGCATTGCTTCCTGTCTCAAACGCTGCTTCTAGAATTTCTTTGGGAGAGGTTATCACCCCTCTAATTCCTCTAAAAAAAAGCTCAGATGTACTAGGTGGAAAGCAAGGAAATATTATTGTTAAGGATGAGGGGAGACTCCCAACTGGTTCTTTTAAAGCCAGAGGCTTGGCCCTTGCTGTTTCTATGGCACATCAATTTGGGCTTAAACACCTGGCAATACCTACTAATGGAAATGCTGGAGCTGCATTGGCAGCTTATGCAAGACAAGCAAATATCAAAGCAACGGTTTTTTGTCCAGATGATACGCCTAGGGTAAATGTTCAAGAAATTCAGCTTCAGGGAGCCGATACATATCTTGTCAATGGACTAATTAATGATTGTGGGAAAATCGTGCTTGAAGGAAGAAAGCAAGTAGGTTGGTTTGACGTCTCTACACTTAAAGAGCCATATAGAATTGAAGGCAAAAAAACTATGGGCTTTGAACTTACAGAACAAATGAATTGGAGTTTGCCAGATGCAATCTTTTACCCTACAGGTGGGGGTACCGGCCTTATAGGAATGTGGAAAGCGTTTGCGGAATTAAAAGAACTAGGATGGCTTACAGGCAAACTTCCCAAAATGATTGCCATTCAATCCACAGGGTGCGCACCAATTGTTAATGCCTTTGATCAAGGTTTAGAGCATGCTCGTTTATGGGATAACGCTCAAACCGTTGCGTCAGGTATTAGGGTGCCAGCGGCCATTGGTGATTTTTTGATACTTGATGCTATTCGCCAATCAGATGGCTGTGCTCTTGCCGTTGAAGACGAGCACATTATCAATACGAGAGATATGATATCCAAAGAAGATGGATTATTGCTCTGTCCTGAAGGGGCTGCAACTGCAGCTGGATATCAAATAGCCCTTGAGAAAAAAATAATCAATGAAGACGAAAAAGTTGTACTCTTTAATTGCGCTTCTGGATTGAAGTACCCTATGCCTGATTCAAATCAAACCATTGATAAGAACTCTGTGATTGAATATAGCCAGTTTGCTTAAAAAAATTTCTTACGATGCCAAGCTAAATGCATTTGCATTTCATCATGAGCATCATAATCATGAATTCTCTTTAAATCATTTCCTGGAATATTTGTATACCTCATTGCCGCATTTCTCATGGCAACTAATATTGGATTTTTTAGATGATAGACTTTGCCCTGCATCATTGAGAGTTGCTGAATTTTTTTAGTGCGCTTGCTGCGAACATAATCATAAGCTTCTTGAGCATTTGCTAAGTTAGCCATATGCTCTTTACAAGCCATAGCAAATGAATACGAATCTTCAATTGCCATGCAGGCACCTTGCCCCAAGAATGGAACCATGGGATGAGCAGCATCACCAAGCAGAGTGATATTTTTTGCAATCATTGATTTTAAAGGAGGTCGGATATAGATCCCCCATTTATAAAGTGTTACAGAGTCCTCAAGTGCTGGAAATATCTTTGAGTCATAAGTACAAAAATCATCCAATAGATCTGAAATAGATCCCTCTTCTTTCCATGATTCTTTAAACTGATAATCTTCTTTCTTAACTGCAACAAAACTAACATCTCCTTCTTTATTGATTGGATAACTAACGATATGACTGTCAGGGCCAAGTGCAAAATGGATTTTTTGAAGGTTGGATTTACCTATACCCCTCCAGGCACTATAGCCACTATATTTAGGATCTTGATTAGCTGCAAAAAAAGTATCTCGAATTGATGACCTTATGCCATCGCATGCTGCTAAATGCTTAAGGGTGTATTTATTTTCATTATTAAATGTAACTTCACACTTAGCCACATCAAAGCTGGCAAAATCATGGTGGTTAAAAATCTCTCCACCTAGATTTATGTATCGGGTATACAGCAATGACATTAATGTTTGTCGACGTGCTGTTAAAACCTCTGGAGTTTGAAATGAGGATATTTCCTTTTGCGGCCCTTGAATTGAAGCGGCAGAATGAAAGAATGATTGATTCTTTAAATCATTGTAAATCTCTAGTCTATCTAACAAGCGCAGTGCATTCGAAGAAAGGCTAATTGCAGCACCATGCGAAGTTTCTTCTGGCATCTTTTCAAAGATAATTACTGGAATGTCCTGTTTCAAAAGAGCGCACCCAAGTGTTAAACCTGCTATCCCCCCCCCTATAATTCCAATATGATTTCTATAATCGCTCATTTAATGATTTTCCTTGACTTAAAGCGTGCTCTAAGTTGTATAGTGCTTTATAGATATTACTATTTAAATCACTTGAGGAGATAAAATGAGTACAAATAAACAAATTACTTCTAATGTAACTGATGCTGGAAAACTAGAAATAGCCATTACTGAGTCTGAGCGCCCTGTTCCGGGTGATGATGAGGTGCTGATTCAAATAGAAGCGACCCCCATTAACCCCTCTGATTTGGGTTTATTGATTGGGCCGGGCGATATCAATACACTCAAAGCTGAAGACTCAAAAATCATAATGGATGTTCCAGAAGCAATTATGGGCGCCATGAAACCAAGACTCAATAAACCAATGCCAGTGGGTAATGAAGGGTCTGGAGTGGTTATTGAAGCTGGAGCAAATGCACAAGAATTACTAGGCAAGGTCGTAAGCGTTGTTGGGGGCGGAATGTATTCTCAATATAGATGTCTGCCTGCAGCTAGCTGCATGATCATGAATGAAGGAACTGAGCCTCGAGATTGTGCATCAAGCTTTGTAAATCCTCTCACTGCTCTTGCTATGATTGAAACCATGAAAATGGAAGGACACTCAGCGCTTGTCCACACAGCTGCAGCCTCTAATTTGGGTCAAATGCTTGTAAAAATATGTGTAGATGATGGGGTTCAGCTCGTAAATATTGTTCGCAAGCAAGAACATGTTGATCTGTTGAAATCTATTGGCGCAGAGTTTGTGTGTAACTCATCCGATGATGACTTCATGGAGCAATTAACGTCAGCTATCACTGAAACAAAAGCCACTCTTGCCTTTGACGCGACTGGCGGTGGAGAATTGGCTGGAAAAATTCTTACTTGTATGGAAGTTGCAGCAAGAAAAAATGCGACAGAATATAGCCCCTATGGATCTACAGATCATAAACAAGTCTATATATATGGAGCACTCAATCAGTCAGGGATTACGCTGCCAAATAATAGAAGCTTTGGAATGTATTGGGGGATTGGCGGATTTTTATTAACGCCGTTTCTAGGCAAAGTTGGCTTTGAAAAAGTTGGCGAGCTTCAGGCTCGAGTTGCAAACGAAATCAAAACTACTTTTGCAAGTAAATATACTCAAGAAGTCTCTCTTGAAAAGGCTCTAACTCTTGAATCCTTGATGGTATATGCAAAACAAGCCACCGGAGAAAAATTCCTAATCAATCCTAATAGTTAGAGAATAAGATAACCTAGGATAATTTTTTTTTAATTAAAAAAGGGGGCTAAAGCCCCCTTTTTTTGAAATTAAAACTGTTCTAAATTAATGCCATTGCCATCATCACCAAGCAAACAATTGAACCAAGCCAAAGCAATGTTCTGACTCTTGCAAAGCCAGCTATGTATGTAATGACATGTCCTACTCTTAATGCAAGCCACCAAAATGCCAGACCAGTCACATCAACAGTTAAGTGCATGGACAAAAGAGCTAATGCTAAAAATATTGGCAAAGTTTCTTGTAAATTTGTATTCGCTCTCATGGCTCTCCCAGCCATAACTGTTAACTCATGAGGCATAGGTTCATCTCTGTTCGAGCCCAACCAAGGAAAATTTTTCATGTTGAAAGATGCTGGGATAAGCCAGGTTTGAAGTAAAGCTAGCAATAAAGCGGCAATAATATAAGTCGTCATAAATTCTCTCCGAAATTATTAAAGTTAGAGTTTAAACGATTGAGATAGCCCCTTCAAAAAAAATTACGCTGCTACCAGAAATATACACCCTATCATTTGCTAATCTGCAATTTAATCTGCCTCCTCGTTTGGAGAGTTGATGTGCTTCAAGCTCATCTTTATTCAATTGGTTAGCCCAATAAGGGGTCAACATCGTATGTGCTGATCCTGTTACAGGATCCTCTTCTATGCCAGCTTCTGGGTAAAAACACCTCGAAACAAAATCTACCTCATCTCCAGGGGCAGATATTACAAGACCTCTGCCATCTACTTTTTTAAGAAGGGAGAAATTAGGCTGCATGTTTTCGATTTGTTTTTGATTTTTAAAAACTGCTAAATAATCATCTTTACCCCTAAGCAACAATAATGGCTGAATGCCCAATATTTCAAAAAATAAGGGGTCTAATTCAATCGCAGCCGGTTGATCGCTAGGAAAATTAAGACAAAGCCCGCCCTCAACCTGAGTGATTTTTAAAACTCCGCTTTTAGAATGAAGATTAATTTCCTCTCCAGCTAAGTCAGAATAGTAATCAAAAAGTATTCGAGCGCTTGCCAAAGTGGCATGGCCACAAAGATCTACTTCAATTGATGGCGTAAACCATCTTATCGAAAGCGGATTTTCATGGATGCTGACAAATGCTGTTTCGGATAAATTGTTTTCTTCGGCTATTGATTGCATGACCTCATCTTTGAGTGGCGATTCTAGGATGACAACTGCAGCAGGATTACCTGAAAATAATTTATCAGCAAAAGCATCAACTTGATACATTTTCAATTTCATGAAGTTATTTTACCTAATGGAGCTTTCAAGGCTAGAATGAATTAAAAGGATTAACTTGAGCCCAGATAAACTAACAATCAAAACAAAATTAGCTTTTGGTGTAGGTGCCACAGGCGAAGGTGCAACCAATTGGGTTTTTGCAGGTCTGACCTTCTTTTTTTATAATCAAGTCCTTGGTCTATCTGGCTCGCTGACAGGCTTGGCAGTTTTAATCGCTATTATTTTTGATGCTCTTTCTGATCCTATCATGGGGTCTATATCAGATCGATTTATATCTAAGCTTGGACGCAGGCATCCCTTCATGTTCGCTGCACCTTTCCCTACAGTCATAGCAATCTATCTAATGTTTTTTCCACCAGATGGGTTATCGGAGTATGGTCTCTTTGGCTGGCTGATTTTTTCAACGATCTTACTGCGACTGAGCATTACTTTATTTGCAGTGCCTCATTTGGCATTAGGAGCCGAGCTATCTGACGATTATTTTGAACGCAGTCGAGTCATGAGCTACAACAATCTTTTTGGATATATGGGTGTGATTATCATGCATATATTTGTATGGTTTTTAATCTTCCCCTACTTTGCAGGAGAAAAAATTGGACAACTCTATCAAGAGTCCTATACACCCATAGCAATTTTTAGCATGGTGCTAATTTCACTTTGCATTCTCTCTTCAGCTTATTTTACTAAAGATAGAATCCCCTACTTAAAGCAGCCCTCTAAAAATGCATCTCGCATAAAAATTACAGATTTATTCAAAGATATTTATGGCGCTATTACTAATAGAAACTATGCTCGTCTGCTTGTTGGCATGTTTTTTCTTTCCATGCTCATAGGAACACATGAAACATTGGGTATTTACATGGGAACATTTTTTTGGGAATTGTCTCCTATACAAATTGGTTGGCTGATCATAAACAATATTATTGGGTATGCTTTTGGATTCATACTGACAGCAAAACTCCATCAAAGATTTGATAAACCTATTGTTATTGTGGCCACGGTTCTTGGTCTGACTATTTTTTGGTCGGCCTCGGCTAATATTGCTCTGTTAGGCTTTGCTCCTGAACGAGGCTCATGGGAATTGGTGATGATGATTATATGCTTGGGATCTGTTGCATCAGCATGTGGCTCTATCTTGCACATTAGTGTTATGTCAGCACTGGCAGATATAGCAGATGAGCATGAACTCAATACAGGCATTAGACAAGAAGGTGTTTTTTATGCGGCTCGAGCTTTCTTTAGCAAAACATCAAATGGTATTGGGCATGTCATAGCTGGGGTTGCATTAGATTTTATAGCTTTTCCTGAGAATGCTGTCCCCGGGGAGATACCGGAAGAAACAATCTTTAATTTAGGATTAGTTGATGGTCCGTTTGCAATGATTTGGGGGCTCATTGCTGTTTTCTTCTATGCCAGATATAAAATTACCAAAGAGTCTCACGCCATCATCAAAGAACAGCTTGCGCTAAAAAACTCTTAAAACTTGCCCCGCGTAAACCTCATGCGTATTGAATAAACTCTGATCAAAGCTACTAGGGTGAGGATAGTTTGGGTGAAAATAGAAATTAATAGCGTATTAGTCCAGCTCCAATTATCAATAGTGAGCCAAAGTAAAAATGTTTGAAGAGGAAAATTAATAACCATTCCCATCATTACTACAATCACGCTTTCTCTAAACGCTGTTTTTTCAGTTTTATTCATTTATATCTCAGTTTAAGTAAGGAGTCTGTAATTACATTTTTTCATGGTTTCTAAAGATAAAAAAGAGTTAATCCTTTGAATCACTTTCTTATCTAAATAGGGAACCTCCAATGATGCTGTAATATCTTTTTTTGCATGCCGTCCTCTTCCATTTACATAATCATTCATTTTCATTAGAGGTAAATCTTGCCTATTCAACAAATCAGCTAGATTTTTATGGAATGTATTTTGGTCAGCATGAAAGTCTTCAACATTTATAATAATTGAATTAGGAACTTCACATGACATTCTGAAATAAGAATCATTCTTCTGATTCCACATTGCAATACTGTTCTCATAATCTTCAATAGAAAATTGAACAAATTCCTCTAAAGATAAATCCTTTATTTTGGGGTAATGGTCATAATAGGGTTCTCTGTGCATGGCTTGAATCCATGAATAAGGATTGCGCATACAGAAAATAAATAAACAATTCTGAACATCAAATTTTGACCACTCATCTTTTTTTGGTGCAAGTCTGTGCTTCCAACCCAAAAAATCATAATGCTGAAACTTTAAATTGAAATTTTTTCCAGCAAAGTAGCCTATAGCATTGGTCCCACTATGCCGCTCGCCAAATACTTTGATAGAGTCAATCTTCAAATGTGACTGCCGTTCCGTACGCTATAACCTCTGAGGCCGCTGCTGCTATGGTTGAAGTTTCATACCTAAAATTCACCACGGCATCTGCGCCCTTGTCTTCAGCATCTTTAATCATTCTTTCCATGGCCTCTTTTCTTGCTTGTCTTAAGAGAATTGAATAACTTTTTAATTCACCTCCAACTATATTTTTTAATGTTGCTAAGATATCGGTGCCTAGGTGGCGAGCTCGAACAGTGCTGCCCATAACTATCCCAAGGTAAGAATCAATTTGTTTCCCTTCTATCGATGGTGTGCTGGTTACTAGCATGGCTTGCTCCAAAAATTTGATATGATTAAGTTAAGTATATGGATAATATAAAACAAGAGCTGGTTGAAACAAAATTTGCCATTGGTGCAGTGGTAAAGCATCGTTTCCTAGATTTTCGTGGGGTCATATTTGATGTGGACCCAGAATTTAACAACACAGAAGAATGGTATCAATCGATACCAGCCTCAATTCGTCCAAGAAAAAACCAACCCTATTACCATCTCTTTGCTGAAAATGGCCATATCTTTTATGTTGCCTATGTATCCGAGCAGAATTTAGTTGATGACCCCTCAGAAGAATTGCCAAAACATCCTGAGATTAAGAATTTATTTTCTCATTTTGAGGATGGGAGATTTGTGCCTCTCTCAAGAGCGGTTAACTAATCTATTCCTCAAAAGCTATTTGCAGGGAGGTTGTAAAAACCTCCATCGCCTCTTTTAAGTCTTCCAAACCTAAGAAAGTTGGGGCTAATCTAATATTTGAGTCCGCTGGATCATTAAAATGCGGATAGGTAGACCCAGCAGGAGTTATCAAAACTCCGGCCTCTTCGCAAAGTGCTATAACCCTTTTGGCAATGGGTTTGTTGGTGTTGTATGAGATAAAATATCCCCCCGTTGGTTTTTTGTAACTGCCTATTTCAGAGTTTAAAGAGTCCAATGCTTTAAAAGCTACTTCAAATTTTGGTTTGACTAAATTTGCATGCTTGTTCATATGATTTAAAACATCGGTCTTGTTTTGAAGAAATCCAACATGGCGCATCTGATTCACCTTATCTGAGCAAACAATCATGGAAGCTCTTTGTCTCACCAAAAGATTAAAAAGCTTTGTACCAGCAGCAGCGAAAGATAATCCACCTCCCCCAAATGTGACCTTTGAAAAAGAACAAAATATTGCTGTTTGATCTAGGACATCACACTTCTTAGCTAGCTCCCATGACGGCGTTTGATTCAAGGTTGGTGCAAAGTCATGCAATAAATATGCATGATCTAAAATAAATAGAAATTCACTTGAGTAAGCCTTACCGGCTTCCATTATCTTTGACATATTTTCATCCGAATAAATATCGCCAGTTGGATTAGAGTGCCGTGGAACACATATGATGCCTTTTATGTTCTCATGCTCTGCAAGCAATGCTTTAAATGTATCAATATCAATTCCAGATCCAGTCAACGGAACTGGCAACATTTCTATGCCAAAATCATCCAGCAATCTGAAATGCCTATCAAAGCCTGGAACGGGACAAATGAATTTCAAATTTTTTTGTTCTCTCCATGGCTTTTCTAAACCGAAAAGATGGTTTGCAAGAATGAGTTGATAGATGAGAAGCAAACTGGATTGCTCTCCAACCAAAGTATTATCCATGGGTGCCGATAGTAGCTCGCCTCCCAGATTTCTTGCTTCTGGTATTCCTAGAGGATCGCCATAATTTCGAACATCTACTCCACTTTCGCTCCTGGCCGGGACTGTCATGCTCAAAAGATCATTTGAGAGATCTAATTGATCAGAGCCTGGTTTGCCGCGAGTTAGATCAATCTTTAGATTTTTAGATTTTAAAGCTGCAAATTTAGATTCCAGAGATTCATCCATAGTATCATTGGGTGTATAAGTAAATATATTTTATAGGATAAATTTGTAAGTGGAATATATATGGATTCTTTTGATAGTGATAATCCTGTTATTGGGGTTCCTTATCTATCTTAATATTAAGGATGGCTCACAAAGCTCTGATTCTAAAGAATCACTAAGAGACATAGATAAAGCAGTAGAGCGACAAGAAGCCACATTATTTGATTTAACAAAAGATATTCAATCATTCCAAGATCCGCTCAATAAACTTAACAGGTACCTATCAGGGGGGACCTTGGCTGGTAAATTTGGGGAGTGGTCTCTTGAAGCAATCATTAAAGATATATTTCACTCCAATCAATTTATAGCCAATGCAGAAGTAATACCTGGCTCAGGTAAAAGGGTTGAATTTGCAATCAAACTTCCCGAAGGTTTGTTATTGCCCATAGATGCAAAATTCCCTTCAGGTCTGTTTGATAATTATCTTTTGGCAGTGGATGCACAAGATCAGCAATTAGTAAAAAAATCAAAAGATGATATTAAACGTCATGTCCTCAGCGACGCAAAAGACATTAATATTAAATACATGCAGTCAGGCATAACCATCGAACTTGGTGTCATGTATATTCCCAGCGAATCTCTTATGCAACTAATAGACTCAATAGCCAACCTTAGAGAAGAAATTTTTAGAGATCACAGAGTGCTGATCATGGGGCCTAACTCTCTTGCCGCTTATTTGATCAGCGTCCACATGGGCTTTAGAACGCTAGCTTTAAATGAAAGAGCCAGTGAAATCATGCAAGAATTTGGGAAGCTTAAAAAGGAATTTTTAAACTTTGGCGGCTCTACAGAAGATCTCCAGAAACGGGCTGATGCAATGCTCAAAGCTGTTAACGAGCATGCTACTCGGGAAAGACAGATGGAAAAAGCAATTAAAAATATGGATCAACTTGAATCCTAATTAATAGTAGAAGCGTCTCCACATATTAAGCCCAAATAACATAGCCAAAAACCATAAGATTACCTCTGGAATATTGGGGTTGCTGTTATATCCAAAAAAGCCTTTTAAGAATAATCCTATTGAACCTTTGTCATGAAATGGATGATAAATCGTTTTACCAGTCTCTGCAGATTTGGTTGGCTCTAAGATATCCCACACACGGTAAATCTCAGATTTGTCTATCTGCTCTGATTTCACTAGATATTCTTCTGCTTCATGGGTTCCATATGCAATCATGCCTGCCGAAAGAAAAACAAGTAATAGAGTTGTGTATTTAAAGACACTTCGTAAATCAATTTTTCTTCCTTGGGTAACAATCAAGTAACCAATTAAAATGGCAAGAGCTGCGCCTACAATAAATCCAATGTATGAAAAAGTACCAGTAATTGAAAAGCTAGAAATTAAAAAAATAGCAGTCTCAAAACCTTCACGTAAAATTGCAAAAAAGACGACAAAAAATATACCCCATGAAGATATCTCCATGGCATTTAGAGCTTGGCCCTCTAATACTTTTTTGTCACTCACATTTTTAGAAAGCCAGAAAATTACATACCAAATCAAGAATGCTGTTAAGTATAGGAAGATTGCTTCAAATAAAGCTTGAGTGGAGTTATTCCCGAGAGCATTTTTGGCTTGTATGACCATAAAACCAACCGCAATACTTGCCAATATAGAAGCAAAAACACCATACCAAAGCTTGGTAAAATGAGCAGTTTGATTAGTCTTTTCAATAAGCAAATATATGATCCCCACAACCAAAGATGCTTCCAAGACTTCTCTAAAAACAATGATAAATTCAGCCATTTTTCTTCCTTTTTTTCTTTTTTAATGAGAATTATTCTCATGTAGGTTAGCACAAAGAAGTTAGGGAGTTAATTAAATGTTGCTTGTTAAAATGTTGGTATAATCTGATTACTGAAGAGCCTCTATTTACTAAATAATGAACAAAACTGCCCTCAATAATGCGCATATTAAATTAGGCGCAAAAATGGTCAACTTTTCTCATTGGGAAATGCCAATTAGTTATACCTCCCTTATTGAAGAGCATCATGCGGTAAGAAATACGGCTGGAATTTTTGATGTGTCGCACATGTCAGTGTTTGATTTTAAGGGCGGTGATCAAGTTGCTTTCTTTGAAAAAATCTTTGCAAATGACATCAAAAAAATCTGCAATGATGACAGAGCAATTTATGGTGCCCTGCTGAATGAAGAAGGTGGGATTTTAGATGATCTGATTATTTATCATGCCCAGGATAAATTTAGGCTGGTTTCAAATTGTTCAACACGTGAACAAAACCGACAATGGTATGAAAAGCATGCTGTTGAATTCGGTGTAGAAGTTGTTGAAAGATCTGATATGGGAATCTTAGCCATCCAAGGTCCTGATGCGCTAAATAAAATTCTATCAATCGAAGGGATTAATCCTCAAGTGAATAATCTTCGATCATTTGGATGCATGTTTGATGGCGATAAATTATATGCAAGAACTGGATACACTGGCGAAGATGGGCTTGAGATAATTGTTCCCTCCGTGGATATCAATCAGCTTTGGGATCAAGCCTTAAGGCTGGGATGTACGCCTATTGGTTTAGGGGCTCGAGATACCCTAAGACTAGAAGCTGGCCTTAATTTATATGGTAATGATATGACAATTGAGAATCATCCATATGAATCAAATTTAGGTTGGACTATTGATATGACTGATGAGAATCGTCAATTCATTGGTAAAGAGGCCCTCTTATCAATCGATCAAAGCAAATCACAAAAAATAGTTGGGATTATCCTTCGAGACAAAGGAGTTCTCAGATCTGGCTATGAGGTAACTCATGATGAGGGCAAAGGAGTTGTTTTAAGTGGCTCGTATTCACCGACACTCCAATCTAGCATTGGCCTTGCAAGAGTTGATCAAGGTTATAAGAAAGATGGAAAGGTCATGATAAGAAATAAGATGTTTAATATAGATTTTGTATCGCCTAGATTCATTGAACGAGGTAAAATCTCAGTATGAATGACATACCTGCAGATCTAAAATTTCTTCCCTCTCATGAATGGGCTAGAGTTGAATCAGATGGCACCATTACCATCGGTATTAGTGACCATGCGCAAGATCTTTTGGGAGATATTGTCTTCGTTGAATTGCCCGAAGTTGGGCAATCAGTAGATGCTGAAAGCGATGCTGCTATCGTTGAATCTGTGAAAGCTGCCTCAGATGTGTACTCGCCGCTTTCTGGCGAGGTGATAGAGGTCAATCCGTTACTTGAAGATCAACCAGAAATAATAAATTCTTCTCCCTATGAAGATGGGTGGTTCTATAAATTAAATCCCTCTGATATGGGAGAGTTTGATAATTTGCTCTCTCCCGAAGATTATAGTGACGCCTGCGAAGACTAGTTCTAAACCAAAAAAATCTCCTGAGCGGAGTTAGTCAGTCTTTAATATAGACAACAATTATGGAAAATTTTAATAGCTTTGCACTAAGACACATTGGCTTAAGTCAGGCAGATATTGAAAGTCTTCTTGATCAACTGGGGTACAAGGACTTAGAAGAGTTCTCAAAATCTGTACTGCCCGAAAATATCTTTATTGACCAAAAGCTTGAATTGAATGATGCCATGTCTGAGGAAGATGCTCTAAAAGCAATCAAAGAAATATCTAAGGCAAACTCCGTTTATCGATCGTTCATTGGGCAGGGTTACTATGGAACCATCACACCCAAAGTTATTTTAAGGAATGTTTTTGAAAACCCAGGGTGGTACACCTCCTATACCCCCTATCAAGCAGAAATCTCACAAGGCAGATTAGAGGCGCTGATTAATTTTCAAACCATGGTTGGAGACCTCACGGGATTTGAAATAGCCAATGCATCGTTGCTTGATGAGGCTACTGCAGCCGCAGAATCAATGACCCTTGCACATAGGGTTGGTAAATCTAAGTCGCAAAAATTTTTTATAGATCAAAACTGTTTTCCTCAAACAATCTCGGTGGTTACAGCCAGGGCAAAACCGATTGGAATTGAGGTTATGGTTGGTAACCCGCAAAAATTGATCGATCTAACAGAAGACACATATTTTGGAGCTTTGCTCCAATATCCTGGTAATGATGGCGCGATTACTGATTTCTCTCAAGAGATTAAAAGCATTCATGATAACAATGGGCTGGTAATCATGGCAACAGACTTATTAGCGCTAACCATGCTAAAGAGCCCAGGTGAGTTAGGAGCTGATATTGCAATCGGAAGCTCACAAAGATTTGGGGTTCCCCTGGGATTTGGCGGACCACATGCAGCATTTATGGCTACAAAAGAGCAATATAAAAGATCCTTGCCAGGAAGATTGATCGGAGCATCAATTGATGCAGATGGAAGAACGGCCTATAGATTAGCCTTGCAAACCAGAGAACAACACATAAGACGCGAAAAGGCCACGAGTAATATTTGTACTGCTCAGGCACTCTTAGCCATCATGGCTGGATTTTATGCTGCATACCATGGTCCAGAAGGCTTAAAACAAATTGCTCAATCTGTTCACTTAAAAGCAATTGCTTTGGCAAAAGAAATTAATGAACTTGGATATGCGCTGAGGTCTTCTAATTTTTTTGACACTGTAACTGTTCATACTAAATCCCAAACCAAAGAAGTTTTTTCAGCAGCTCAAAAACAACTGATGAATATTAGAATGCTGGATGAAAATCATATTAGTATTTCATTGGATGAAACCACCTCAGACCTAGAGGTTCAGAGCATAGCAAAACTTTTTAAAGGCATCACAAAAAAAGAGAAGGCTGTTTCAAGCTTTGACCTGCCTAATAATATCCTAAGATCATCTGAATATCTTACTCACCCAGTGTTTCACTTGTATCGAACTGAAACAGAGATGCTGAGGTATATAAGAAAGCTGTGCGATAAAGACATTGCCTTGGATAGAGCCATGATTCCTTTGGGCTCATGCACCATGAAATTAAATGCTACATCCGAAATGATTCCGGTTGGCTGGGAAGAATTCTCAAATATTCATCCCTATGCTCCCCAAGATCAGGTAGCTGGATATAAAATTTTAATAAAAGACCTGGAAGCAAAACTTTCTGAGATCACTGGTTATGCAGCTGTATCTTTGCAACCAAATGCAGGCTCTCAAGGAGAATATGCTGGCTTATTGGCAATAGATGCATTTCATAGAAGCAATGGAGATCAACAAAGAAAGATTTGCTTGATTCCTGAATCAGCTCACGGAACAAACCCTGCATCTGCACAAATGGCTGGCATGAAGGTGGTGCCAATCAGTTGTGATAAAAAAGGAAACATTGATCTTGAGGATTTAAAAGAAAAAGCTACTCATCATTCTAATGAATTGGCTGCCATCATGATTACCTACCCTTCAACGCATGGAGTCTTTGAGACAACAGTGAGCGAAGTATGCAAGATTATCCATGATCATGGCGGGAAGGTTTATATCGATGGAGCCAACCTAAATGCGATGGTTGGTTTATGTAAACCTGGGGAATTTGGGGGTGATGTGTCTCACCTCAATCTCCACAAGACTTTCTGCATTCCTCATGGAGGCGGTGGACCCGGCGTTGGCCCGATTGGCGTTGTTGAAGATTTAGCCCCACATTTACCATCTGATCCTCTCACCTATAAACAAACATCAAAAAACGTTGGGCCAGTTGCAGCTACAAATTTTGGCAGCGCTTCTATTCTTCCAATCAGTTGGATGTATATTCAAATGATGGGAGCATCCGGGCTTAGAAAAGCTACACAAGTTGCAATTCTCAGTGCCAATTATATTGCCCAAAAATTGAGTTCACACTATAAAATCTTATATACAGGAAAAAATGGCTTAATTGCACATGAATGCATTCTTGATATCAGGCCCTTAAAAGAATTATGTGGGGTTGAGGTTGATGATATCGCTAAGCGATTAATAGATTTTGGGTTTCATGCTCCCACTATGTCATTCCCAGTTCCTGGAACACTAATGATTGAACCCACTGAGAGCGAATCATTAGTGGAGTTAGATCGATTTATTGAAGCAATGATTAGCATTCGTAATGAAATTAACCAAATCGAAGAGGGAACATACTCTGTTGAGGATAGCCCCCTGAGAAACGCCCCGCATTGCGCTGAAAAAGTGACCAGCGATAATTGGCAATATAAATATTCTCGCTCTATAGCTGCTTATCCAGCAGAGCTAAAAGGCAGGAATAAATATTGGCCGCCTATTGGAAGAGTTGACAATGTCTATGGTGACAAGAACCTGATGTGCTCTTGCCCTTCCATGTCAGATTATCAAGAAGAAAATTAAATTAGCGGCAGATAGATTACTTCCCAGCCCCTCTCATTAGATATTGCCTCAAGTTTTGTATCTGGATTTACCGCCTTTGGAAATTCAACTGCCTCCAACAATGGTAGATCATTAATCGAGTCTGAATAAAAGGTCACTTGTGAAAAATTATTGTATTGATGGGCTTTCATCCAGGTTTCTACTAATTTTAACTTACCCTCGCCTAAGGCAGATGGAGAAATAAACTCACCTGAGCATTTGCTGTCTTTAAACTCAACCCGTGTGCCTATCACATGATCAATTTCCAGTCTTCGCGCTATTGGCTTAACAATTAATTCATTTGTCGCACTTGCAAGTAAAATGATGTCGCCTTTGTCATGATGATCATGAATTAACTTAAGTGCAAAAATATTGATCATTGGTTCAATAATCTTCTCAACAAAAGGCGAGATAATTGTATTTATTTCATCTTCAGTCAAACCCTTGTAGGGCTTTAAGGCAAAAGTTGTATATTCATTAAAATCTAGCTGGCCTTGATGATAGTCTTTAATGAATTCATCGTTTTTAAGCTTGGCAGTTTCATCCAGAAGATTTATATCTACCAAGTAATTAATCATCGAATAATCTGAATCGCCATTTAGAATGGTATTATCTAAGTCAAAAATTGCTAAATCAGGCTTGCTCATAAGGAGTTAATCTAACATGAATGATAAATCTTACAGAAAAAATGTTGGCTTAATTGTCTTAGATAAAAAAAACCAGCTATTAATCTGCAGAAGAAAAAGTAAAAAAACTTGGCAATTCCCACAAGGTGGAATTGATGCCGGTGAATCTAATATCAAAGCAGCTTATAGAGAACTATATGAAGAAGTGGGCATTAAAAAAAATCAAGTCAAAGTTATTAAAGAAAGTAAGTATTGGTACCACTATGACTTACCAGTGAAGTACCAACCATGGCCCAAAAGTTTAAAAAATTTTAAAGGTCAAACTCAAAAATGGTACATGCTGAAAGCTAACACAGAACTAAAAATCAATCTCTTGAATGAGGTGCCACAAGAATTTGTAGAATATAAATGGTCAACCTACTGGCATGCTTTAGCCAGTGTTGTTCCCTTTAAACAAAATGTCTATAGAAGTGTCCTAAATGAATTCCTTCCAGCATATATACAATTACATAATGATTGAAATTTTTATTTATCTTTCGCTTGGTGCATGCACAGGATTGCTTGCTGGTATGTTTGGAATTGGTGGAGGCAGCATATTGGTCCCATCTCTTATTTTTATTTTTTACGGCATGGGTTTTGAGGGCTCTATTATTGTGCTTATGGCGATAGGAACATCGCTGGCAAGCATATTCTTTTCCGCTATCTCCTCTGCCCTTTCGCATCACAACAAAAGAAGTGTGGAATGGTCATTGGTTATGCCGTTATCTGTAGGCATGATTGTGGGTGCTGTGATTGGAGCTGGATATGCAGCAACTCTTTCAAATGAAAATTTAAAGTGGATTATAACAATTTTCCTTATAGTTATTGGTATAGAAATGATCTCAGGCTTGACACAAGCTCTTGCAAAAAAAGATAAAGGGTTCATATCTCTTTCGAAATTTATGGTTCCAGGGCATGGATCATGGATAGGATTTTTATCATCAATTATTGGTATTGGAGGCGGTTCATTTACAACTCCGTTAATGATTGCTGGAGGCTATAATATTCGACAAGGAATTGGAACCGCTGCAGCTTGTGGGGTTCCCATTGCTGCTGCAGGAGCAATTGGATACATGTATTATGGACAAACTGTTGAAGTAAACCTCCCCTCAGGAGCTGTTGGGTATGTTTTTTGGCCAGCTGTTATATCAATTTCATTAGCTAGTATTTTTACAGCCAAACTAGGAGCTAATATTAGTCACTCTATTTCTGAAAAAGCGCTGAAAGTATCCTTTGGTATATTTCTAATTTTGGTAGGAATTTTGGTAGTAGCAAATTGATCATCGAGTTGTCAGATTTTTTCAATAACCCTAGCTTAATTGAAATTGGCTGGATTAGAATCCAATATTACGCTGTCACATGGGTCTTATCAGCTATTTTCATTTTTCAATATCTAAAAAAGCATCAAATCATTGGAGAATTAAAATTAAGCACCGATCAAGTAAATGATATTGTGTTTTTATATGGGTTAATATTTGGCGCCATGCTTGGCGGCAGATGTGGTTACATGTTTTTTTATGGTTTTGGTCAACTAGCATCAAATCCGTTAAGTTTATTTTTTATATGGGAGGGCGGTTTAAGTTTTCATGGCGGTTTAATGGGCGTGATAGTAAGTCTTTTTATCTACTCCTACCAACATCGAATTTCTTTTCTTAGACTTGCTGACGCTATATGTATGGCTATGCCAATCGGGCTTGGCTTAGTAAGAATTGGAAACTTTTTAAATGGAGAATTGTATGGCAGGCCCACTGATGGGACCTGGGGTTTTATTTTCCCAACAGATCCCTATGGGTTTACAAGACATCCCTCTCAACTCTATGAAGCATTCTTTGAGGGCTTATTTCTCTTTATTCTACTGATATTTATTGGTACAAAAACTAATAAACACGGGGTTATCAGTGGGAGTTTTTTAATAGCATATGGATTAATAAGATTTTTTATTGAATACTTTAGGCAGCCTGATTCTCACATGGGTTTTGTTGCATTACAATTAAGCATGGGCCAACTTCTTAGCATCCCCATGGTTATAATTGGGTTCATACTACTAACAAAATCATTAAGAAGAAATGAAGCAATATCTTGAGCTTTTAGACTATATTTTGCGACATGGCGAGGATCGTGGAGACAGAACTGGCACTGGTGTTATTTCATCTTTTGGCCATCAAATCCGCTTTAATCTTGAAGAAGGCTTCCCTGCCGTTACAACCAAGTCCCTTGCATGGAAAGGAGTGGTGTCTGAGCTGTTGTGGTTTTTAGAAGGATCTGATGATGAGCGCAGGCTGGCAGAAATTCGATTCCAAAAAGATAGATCTGAGCTAACCGATTTAAGTAGGTTTTCAACCATTTGGACAGACAACGCAGATAATCAAGGTGTTGAGCTTGGCTATGAAAATACTTCGACTACTAAAAAACTGGGCCCAGTATATGGCGTCCAATGGAGAAATTGGACAGGTGTTGATCAAATTAAAAAACTGATCAATGATCTTCAATCTAATCCTAATGGCCGAAGACACATATTGAGCGCATGGAATGTTGAAAAAATTGATTCTATGGCGCTCCCTCCCTGCCATGTAATGTCGCAGTTCTATGTTTCAACAAATGGTCGACTGTCCTGTCAGATGTATCAACGGAGTGCAGACATGTTTTTAGGTGTGCCGTTTAATATTGCAAGTTATGCATTGCTTCAATCAATTTTAGCAAATATCCTAAACTTAGTACCAGGTGAATTCGTGCACACCTTCGGCGATGCTCATATATATCACAACAGCATTGATCAGGTTAAAGAGCAGCTCACCAGAGAACCTAAAAAACTTCCAAAATTGATTATGCCCAATCTTGATTCGATAGATGCGCTCAATAATTATTCTGTTGATGATTTTGTGTTAGAGGGATATGAATCACATCCAGCTTTAAAAGCTCCAATGGCAATATAGATTTATGATTATTTCCCATTTAGTTGCCCTGTCTAATAATTTTGTAATAGGCGTGAACAATGAACTACCTTGGAAACTAAAAAAAGATCTTCAACATTTCAGTGCATATACCCAAAACAAAGCAATAGTCATGGGAAGAAAAACATTTGAATCAATAGGAAGACCTCTGCCTAATAGAAAAAATATAGTTATATCGTCTTGGTTAGAGCCCCAAGAGGGTTTAGAGGTAGTTTCAAATCTAAATCAAGCAATTGAAGTAGCAAGTCAGTGGAACAAAGATAATTCGACAGAAGAAGAAATAGTATTAATTGGTGGCGGTTATGTCTTTAAGGAGAGCAAAAACATAGTAAATAAACTGGTGTTAACTAGAGTTGAGTGTGAAATTGATGGAGACGTATTCTATCCGCAAATTGATTTAAGTAATTGGAAAGAAATATCAAGGGAATCTTATAAACGCGACAGCGAAAATGAATATGATTTCAAGATTGAAACTTTAGTAAAAACTTAGGAGTTTTTAGATTTAGCTTGAGATTGTTGTATAAAATCTCTACGCAAGGCTAAGTTTTTAACCCGCACCTCTTCATTCTCAGCATATTTAATCCAAGAGTTTGCTGTTTTTTTGATTCGTTTGTTTTCATCTCTTGCCGCAGCCCTGAAATGTTTTTTCGCTTCCTCAAAATTCTGCAATTCAAAATGTGCTTGACCTAAAACCAGCAAAGCTTGAGATCGACTTTTGACTTCAGGCTTTTTAAGGCCAGCTTCAATTGCCCTGATAGAATCTTCCATACGATCTTCAAAGAGATATAGATTACCCAATAGGACATATGTGTCCCCATCTTTTGACATCTTGGCAGCTTTTTCTAGCACAGGGATGGCCTTATCAATTTCCTGAGCCATTCTCCAAGCATCAGCCAAAAGCTTTAATGTCTTCTCTTTATCTTTTACAACGGCAACAACCTCTTCCTCACCGGTGTCTTCGTCAGTGATAGTTACTTTCTTTTGCTGACCAGCAACTAAAACTTGTGCAGCCCAATACGGATTTTTTTTCAGCAATAGCATTTGTGCTAAAGCGAGATACTCTCCCTCTTTGTCCAGTAAATCTTTTTCATAAGCTGCTTTTAAAGTCAGCATATAGTCTTCCTCTCTATCCATTTGCTGATATGTGCCGCCTAACTGCAGAAAATACAATTTTTTAGGATAGTAGTTAACTAGAATTTCATAGATACCCACTTGCTGCTCTAGAGCAAACTGAGCACTTATAATCTTCTTATCTTTTAATTCACTAAAGCAAGCTGCTAAAAGAACATACCAATTTTCTTTGGGTCTATAACCCTCTTCTTCTGCAAGCCTGATGGCTTCTTCCATGTTGCTTCTTGCTCTTACATAATCTGTTTTTTGAAAGTAAGCCAAAGCAAGCAGATAATATGATTGAGCCGTAACAGTCTCAACCTCACTCATCCATTGAAGAATTAAGCTAATGCCCTTATCCCATCTCTCTTTTACTAAATTTAATTGAGCCAGTGTTAATAATGATGCTGTTCTCAGAGGAACCGTTGCCTCGGGCTCTTTAAGAAGTTGCTCATATGCATACATGGCTTGATCGTAGTCTTCTTCACTGAAATAGAGATATCCCCAATAATTCCACATAACAGAACGATCATAACTTTTCATCTCAGCTCTATTATTTAATAATTCAGTCAATATTGATTTAGCAGTTACCCAATCAGGATCATCTTCCTCTTTTTCAATGAATTGACCTTTGTTTTCTGGGTCTGGGACTTTGACAATTTTTTGTCTTTCAAGAGCCTCTACGATCTTTACAACTTTTTTAGCAGTAGAGCTTTGAAGAACTCGAGCTTTTTTATAGGTACGAGTTTTACCTGTTTTTTGAGAGCTGCTTCCCATAGATGGCTCATCGGCTTTGGTTTGTGCAGAAAGGTTGATTGTGCTTAGAGTGAAACTGAGAGCGCATAAAACAAATATATTTCGTGAAATTGTTTTAAACATTAAGTCTCCTCCAGGATAAAAGTAAACTTGTGAGGAACATCATCAACTTTAACAGCATTTCCGTCAACAATCTTTGGCTTATACTTAAGCTTGAGAGCAGCTCTAGAAGCTGCTGAATTAAAGATAGAACATGGTCTAAACACAGTTTCTGGATCAGTTGGATCACCACACATACCCTCTAAAGGCTCAACATTCTCTACAGTTCCAGTTTCAGTAATAGTAAAAGCAACAACTGCGTATCCCATGATGCCTCTTTCTTGAGCTCTTCTGGGGTAAATAGGAGTCACTTTAAATAAAGGGATATATTCTCCGTCCCTAAAAAAAGATCCTGAGCCAGCAAAGTTAGCCTTCGGTTTAGGAACGCTTACATCCACTCCAGCCAGTGGAGCAAGATCTAATTCTGGTTGAGCAATATCTTCTGGTTGTTCGTCAGGTTCATCTGGCTTATCAACATTATCGAACAGAGTATCAATGTCTCTATCGGGCATGATAACGTCGCCTAATTTTCTAGAATTATCAGTGGGCAAGCTATCATCTCCAAGATTAATCAACGCAACCATCAAAAAGAATAAGCCAAGGGTTATAAAAGCTGCAAAGCCTGTTCCGGCAAGGTATTTATTGTAATTGAATGCTTTGTAATAGATTGCTGCTAATGGTCCAAATACCTTGGCCAATGTTTGGTATAAAGTATTTATACTATTATTAGCAGTATTCAAAATAACTCTCTATTTCGGTTCAGAAGCAAGTGAAATATTGAAAACACCAGCTTCTCTTGAGCCGTCCATAACTTTAATAATTGTATCAGCCATTGCTTTTTCATCAGCCTGAATTACAACAGAACCTTGGGGATTATCTGCAAGAAGTTTTACGACATTTGCTTTTACTTGTCTTGCATCAATTCTTCTTCCATCCATCCAAATTTCTCCAGAAGCTCCAATGGCAATTAATATTGCTGCATTTTCTTGTGTTTCAGATGTATCTGACTCTGGTCTGTTGATTTCAAGGCCTGGTTCCTTGATAAAATTCGCAGTCACAATAAAGAAAATAAGCATGATGAAAACAACATCAAGCATGGGAGTCATATTAATCTCGGCTTCTTCTTCTTGAACTGCACTTGATATAGCGTTTCTTCTCACAATTTTCTCCTATTAACTAATTTCTTATTATTTCTTTAATTAAAATCTCTTCTCTATTTCTTGCCGAATTTAAATATATAGTAGCAAATACGCCTGAAAGAGCTGTAGTCATTCCAGCCATGGTTGGTAAAGTTGCTTTTGAAACTCCTCCAGCCATCGATCTAGCATCGCCACCACCAGTAAAAGCCATCACTTGAAAGACCTCAATCATACCAGTTACGGTGCCTAGCAGGCCAAATAAAGGTGCCAGAGCTACGCATGTATTAATTAGAGGCAGGTATCGATTAACTTCAGTTCTTGCTTGAGAAATTAATTTTTCTTTTATTGCCGAGCCTTTCCAAGAGGCATGGTCGGAAACTGAATCCCATTCAGCTTTTAATTCGCCCATGTAAACTTGATGGCCTGCATTAAAATACCAAATTCTTTCTAAAATTATTGCCCACATAAAAGCAGCAAGAATTGCGATCAACCAAAGCACACTTCCACCAGCAGACATAAAGTCTCTGAGAGTATTGAAGGCTTCAGTGATTGCGTAAAACATTAACTAATTACTTTGAATCTGAATGCTCTGCTACTATTCCTGTGCTTTGTTCTTCGAGAACATTAATAATTCCTCTTGCTGATGAATTAGCAAAAGAGTGTAAAAGCGTTGTTGGAATAGCAACTACTAGCCCTAGAACAGTAGTCACAAGGGCTTGAGAAATACCTCCTGCCATAATCTTAGGATCACCAGTGCCAAATAGTGTAATTTGCTGGAAGGTAACGATCATACCTGTAACCGTTCCCAATAAACCGGCCAATGGCGCGACAACTGAAATAATTTTGACAACAGGAATGCCTCGTTCAATTGCTGGCCTTTCAGCCATGATTGCTTCAGCAAGTCTTAATTCTAAAGTTTCAATATCTTTATTCATGTGTTCTTCACCAACCGCAAGAACTCTTCCCAGTGGATTGGATTTGTCATGAGTTTTTGATTTAGCTTGCTTGGCAACAGCAACACCCATTGTGTATAAAGTAAATAGCTTCCAAAAAGCGATCGCTATACCAATCAAACCAACAAAAATAATAATATAACCAACCTCTCGACCTTGGTTTACTCTCTCCATCAGGCTTGGGTTTTGAATAAGGTTAGCAAGCAAACTGCCGCCAACAGGACCAGTGGGGTCTACACCAAACTTAACAACTTCTCCAACTTCAGCGTTAGATAGTTTTTTAGCTGAACTTACATAACGACCTTCCGGCTGCTTTCCAAGGAACGCATACTGACCTTTGCTGCCAATGTATTCTAAGTATTTACCATCACAGATAGCATTGTAAAGTCCCACTCTGGTAACCATACAATTCTCTGATTCGCCATCAAGATTAATGACATTTGCATTGAAAGAAACAACTTCAGATCCTGCAACCATCTCTCTTTGGAGCTCGTACCAAAGACCCTCAAGCTCTCTAATGGTAGGCAATACTGTAGCGCTGGACATTTTTGAAGATAGCTCATTTAAAAATGTCTCTCTTTCTCTGCCATATTGAGCAGAAGTTAGGGAATCAGCAAAAAGTGCACTAGCCTCTCCTGCTGAGCTTTGCAAATGACCAAAAAGCTCAACCAATGAACCTAACTCTTTCTTATAAGCGGCTTCTTTAACCACCAAGATTGCATCATTTTTCTTATATTCAGCCTCAAGCTCGTCAGCAATTTTTTCTTGTCTTGCTAACTCTCTTTTTTCAGCAGCTAATTTTGATGCTTGCTTATTTTTATCAGCAAGAAACTCAGCTTCTCTTTTAGCGTTAACGCTCTGCTCAGTTGTTCTGCCTTGTTCAACTAACTGCAATAAACCTTGAATAGTAGTAGGTTCGCCTTCTGCCGCTTCTTGAGCAAAAGTTGAAACTGATGTAATTAAGGCAAAAGATAAAATGTATTTATTTAAAGTTTTCATGAAGCTTCTCCTCTGAAGACAACCGGCAGCATCATGATATCCATAGGTGCTAGTTTTTGAGCCATTCGGATGCCATCTCTAACAGTCACCCTGTAACTTCCAGGTAGCTCTTCCCAAGTAGCTGTCTCATTGTCGTAATATCCTGTTTTTCTTTCATCCTTTGACTGGAAGAACATCCCCAGTCTTCCAACTCTCAGAATATTTACAACCACCTCTTGCCCGTCAAGAACAATTGTTTCGTCATAAGCATCAAGTTTTCTACCGTATTCAGCTTCAATATTGTAAGCCTCTAAAATTTGTCGCACTTGCTCAGAAGCTGTAACTTTTGGATTTGAAAGAGAAGCTCTAACAAGATCCAATCTTTGTTTTCTTTCTTCTATATGAAATGGGGTATCAAGACTGACATACTTTTCCAAACCTTCGAGCATTCTTTGAGCCAATGGTGGAATCTGTCTTTGCATGACAACAACCTGAACAAGTTGCTCATCATATTGATCCATAAGGTCAAGCTGAGCTTGGATTTGAATTCTTTTTTGAGCGTTGTAAAGCTTTAGGCCTTCAACTTGTTTTGATACAACCTTGTATTCATTTATCAGCTTATCTGTAGCTGATTCAGTAGCATCAATTTTCTCTTGAGATTGAGCAGAAAGCTCAGTGTTATCTCTTCCAACTTCTAATACTAGTTCCATTTCTGTAGCCGCTACAAACGTAGTCAGCATAGTAAGAACTACTAGGCTTTTCTTTAACATTTTTTTCTCCCTAGAAAAATGGTTCACTAGTCTAACAGCGTAGTGAAATTATTCAAACTTTTTTAATGGAGAGATTGTACCTAATTTTGCACAAAATCGCCTCACAATGTAACAAATAAAGTATGGGTAAAATATAGCTATATTATTAAGAATTATTAACTAAAGATCTTAGGTATGAGCTTAGGAGTATTGTTTTTATATTTTTTGTAATCATCAAGATGGCCCCATTTCTTCAGCCCCCTGTATTCCAGCATTCTCACACCACTTACATAAACCAACAATAAGTAAGAAAAGATGGGAGAGAAAATTGCGAGATAGTTCATGCCCTCAAATGTGGAAATGCTCATCACAGTAATCCCTGCCCAGAGGGTGATTTCACCAAAATAGTTTGGATGTCTGGATCTAGCCCATAACCCCTCATTGATAAATGAGTCTTTATTCTCTGGGATTGATCGAAATGCAGTTTTTTGATTGTCTGCTATGACCTCAATCACAAATCCAAAGATAAACATTACAAGCCCTATGGCGAAGACACTATTTACAACAACACCGGTTGGATTGGCAATAGCAACCAGAGCCGCTGATGAGCAAATAAAAACCCACATGCCCTGTAAAGTCCAGGTCATAAAGAATTGAGAAAAAGAAGTTTTGATAGTATCAAATCTGCCATCTTTTTTGTCTTTGTGAACTCTGATAAATAAAAATGAACCGAGTCTAAGGGCCCAGATAATAATTGCAGCACCAATAATAAGACTGCCAAGATCAAGGCTTTGAGAAGTGCTAGTTGAATATAAAGCAAATAAAATAGCTGCTGTGTATGTAAGGCTACCGGTTAAATCATAAAATTTTTCAGTCTTAAATATAAAAGCTGGGACATATGCAATCCATTGGATGACAAAAATCATGACCAAAAGGTGACCAACTAAATTTACTCCCGATAGCTCAATGCTATTAAAAGAAATTGCATCTGCATAAAGCTTTGTAAAAATAAAAACTCCAGCGGCAATAGCTAAATTAGTTAAGTGTTTCATCGCTCCTCCCATCCACATGCGCGTTCAGCATTTTGAATATCTAGCCAATCTTTCAGTGGTTGATAATAATTTAGCATAGATTTTCCACTTAATTCTCTCGTCCCTGTTAACGCTTCCAATGCAGTTTGCCACTCTTGACTTTGTCCTAGTGCAAGCATGGCTCTTAATTTTTCTCCAGCAAGCTCATTATCATATATTGAGCATTCATGAAGAGGCCCCTCAAAGCCTATTTGATTACAAAGAGATTCATGAAATTGATATTGAAGAATTTTTGCTAGGTAATATCTGGTGTATGGAGTATTGCCAGGAATATGGTATTTTGCACCAGGATCGAATGCATCAACATCACGATCACGAGGTGCACCAATGCCTTGGTAAAATTCTCGTAATTCCCACCAAGAATTATTCAATTCCTCTGGACTAGTTTCACCTGTGAAGACCTTTGCTCTCCATTTATCTAGCATTAAAGTCCAAGGCACAGACACAACACCATCAAGCGCTTGCTGCATCAATAAAGAAATTGGGTCTGCATTTGCTTGCCTAGCTTCCTCCTCAGATACCATGTCAATTTTTTGGAGGTAATCTGGAGTAATGGATAGCGTTAATAAATCTCCTACAGCCTCATGAAAGCCATCATTTGCTCCACTTTGGAATATATCAGGTAGGCCGCTGTAGGCTTGGTAATAAAAAATATGGCCTAGCTCATGATGGATGACTGAAAAGTCTTCTGCGTTTCTCTCAATACACATTTTAATTCTTAAATCATTTTTATCAGAATTAAGATCCCATGCTGATGCATGGCAAACAACATTACGATCTTGTGGCTTTATAAATAATGATCTTTCCCAGAAAGTATCTGACAAGGGCTCAAATCCAAGCGAGATAAAAAAGTTTTCTGCGATTTTGACCATTTCAATTTCATCGATATCTTTTTCAATCAGTATGTTGGTTAAATTTATATCTGAGGAAGATGTGGCATTTTCCGGCGTGTAAACAAGGTCATATATATTTGACCAAGATTGTCCCCACATGTTTCCCAGGACATGTGCAGGTAAATTACCAGTGTTGGGAACAACCTCTTCACCATAGTAATTTGATAGCTGATCACGAACATGGCAATGCAAAGCATCATAAAGAGGCTTGAGCTCATCCCACACTCTGTCGGTTTCATCTAAAAATTCATCTGCTGGCATGTCATATTGACTAAACCATAAATCGGTCAAACCGTCATAACCCAAATCATTGGCACCTTGATTCCCAATTTCAACCATTCTTAAATACATATCTTTCATCGGCTTGCCTATATTTCTCCAGCCTTCCCATGCTTTTAAAAGCTCATCAGGATCCCTAGAATTATCAATAATGTTCTCAAATGCCTCCAAGTCATAACAATCATCATCTGCAAAGCAATGTTGCCCAGTGCCATACATAGCATCTAATTCAGCGCTTATTGCAGAGATTTCTCCGGCCAACTCTTCATTTAAAGGTGATGGCATGACAAACGAACTCTTAATAAGGTTAAGTTTCCTTCGATTTTCTTCTGAAACCTCTACCCCATCAAAGGAAGAAGCCTGTCTTGCTCGCTCTAATGCAAGCAGTTGGTATCTTTTGCCATAGTCTGCAACTACTTTCTGTGAGTCATAAGTGATAAAATTAGCTCCTATCCAATAGGCTGAGCTTACAATAGGACCAAGGGTTTTATCTTCAAGCTCAACTCTTTGTAGAAATTCTTCTACATCGGATTCAGTTAGGGCACTGGGTTGCTCGCTTGAGCAAGAGGAAAGCACTAGGATAGAAAGAAAAATAGTAGATAATAAAAATTTATACATTGAAAACACCCCTTTTAAATACAATAAGAGAGTAAATCACACTATGAAAATATCAACAAGCCAATTTAGAAACGGTCTCAAAATTATTATTAACGACCAACCTTGTTCAATTCTTGAGCATGAGTTTCATAAACCTGGTAAGGGACAGGCAGTGATGAGGGTAAAATTTAGGAACTTAATAACTGGCAAAGTCATAGATAAAACATACAAGTCAGGTGAATCTGTAGAAGAGGCAGATGTAATGACTGCTGAGATGAGTTACCTTTATTCAGATGGAGAACAATGGCATTTTATGAATTCTTCTACTTACGAGCAGATTGCTATTAATGCTGATGTTGTAGGCGATGCAAGAAAATGGATTATTGGCCAGGAAAATTGTGAAGTTGTGATTTGGAATGATGAGCCTATTTCAGTTGAAGCTCCTCCGTTTGTTGAGTTGAACATTGCAAAATCAGACCCTGGTATTAAGGGAGACACTGTCTCTGGCGCAACAAAACCTGCTGAACTGGAAACTGGAGTTACCATCCAAGTTCCCTTGTTTGTCGAAGAGGGAGAAAAAATAAAGGTGGACACAAGATCAGGCGAGTATTCGGGGCGCGTATAGACTTTGTATAATCAAATTTCATCTTCGTTAAATGATTTTATTGAGAATGAACTGTCTCTAAATCTGGATCAAAGGAAAGCATTATCAAGCAAGCATAAACTAACCCTCACAGATTCTCTGCAAAAGGGTCACTGGACAACCAATCTATGTTTAATTGCATCTAATCTGACAAAAAAAAATCCCCGCGACATAGCTTCAGCACTAATACCTAAGCTAGAAAGTCAGGCTGAAATTGAAAAGGTTGAGCTAGCAGGACCGGGTTTTGTAAATATATTTTTAACGCGCCAAGCATTTTTGAGCCAACTAGATGATGCTCATAAGCATCCAAATTCTTTTGTTGATTCTTCGCATGCATCGAAAAAAAAGATTCAGATAGAATTTGTTTCAGCCAATCCAACTGGTCCATTGCATGTTGGTCATGGTCGGGGAGCTGCCTATGGCGATGCCATCGGTCGAATCTTGCAACGACTAGGTCATGAGGTCTCTAGGGAATATTATGTAAACGATGCTGGAAGGCAGATTGATATTCTGGCATGCAGCATCTTTTTAAGGAAGTTTGAATGCTTTGAAGATAATAATTTTCCTGGCTCTGCATACAAAGGATCATATATTTTAGAAATTGCCCAAGGCACAAAAATTGATTTAACTTTATCAACAGCAGAAAAAGCAACCTTAATTAATAATCTTCCATCTGACGATGAGGAAAAAATAGACGTGTTGATTGAACGCATCAAAATGAATTATTCAAATAGTTGGTTATTAATCAGAGAGCATGGCTTGGGCTATGTGATTAAGTCTATTAAAGAGGACCTAACTGAGTTTAAGGTTATTTTTGATAACTGGTTTTTTGAATCTTCGCTGGGAGAACTTGCAGATAAAAAATCAGAAATTTCTATGGCGCTCGATCGAGTTAAAAAAGAGCATGCTTATGAAAAGAATGGTGCGGTTTGGCTAGAGTCAACCAAATTTGGTGATGACAAAGATCGAGTCATTATTCGCGAAGATGGAAGAGGAACCTATTTATCAGCTGATTTGGCTTATCACAGAAATAAATTAGACAGAGGGTTTGACACCATCATAAATGTTTGGGGCTCAGATCATCATGGGTATATTAAAAGAATCGAAGCAACCATTGAAGCCATGGGGTATAGCAAAAAACAAATGCAAGTTCAGCTTGTTCAATTTGCCAACCTTTTTGAAAATGGCTCAAAGGTTAAGATGTCCACGCGAAGTGGAAATTTTTATACCCTCAAACAATTAATTGATGATATTGGCCCAGATGCATCCAGATTCTATTACTTGTCCAAACAGGCAGATCAACATCTTGATTTTGATATTGGAATTGCTAGGTCTAATTCAAAAGATAATCTTTATTATTATGTGCAATATGCACATGCAAGAATCTGCTCAGTAGAGAAAAAATATCTTGAATCGGGTGGTTCATTACCAGAAAAATTTAATGGAGATGATTTTGGTGGTTGCGATGAGCTGCTCCAAATGGCTTTAAGTGCACAATTTGTGATTAAAAGTGCTGGAGAAAACCTACAGCCACATCTTATCGTTTATTATCTCAGAGATATATCACAAAGTTTTCATCAGTTTTATAACAGCGTAAATATCCTTAATGCAAAAGAATCTGAGCAGAACAATATTATTCGATCCCTAATCATTGTGAAATCTGTGATAGCTTCCTCTATAGAATTGTTAGGCATTGAGCCTTTAGAGAGCATGTAATTAATGTGAAAGATTTTGCTAAAAAACACCCCATCAATAAGTCAAAGGCAAGAAGAGTTAAGACTTCTTTGCGGGCAAAAAGAGAGCTTAATCAACCACTTAAAATAAAACATCTATTCGTAATCGCCGCTACGAGCGCCCTGCTCTTGCTAGCATCAAATATAATTCTGCAAACCGATGTTGTGAACATTAGGGGCAATGTCAGCAATCCAAAAGTGGAATTCTTGTATCCGATAGAGTTAGCAAAGGATACGGTGCTAATTGAACTAGAGGGAATAGTTGTTGCAGAAGATTGCGAATATCTAGTCCAAATAGAATCCTATGGAAAAAGGATATATGCACAGGAGCAACTCAGTTCTCTGCTAACTATAGGCTTAGAGTCTTATGTTGAAAAAACATTTAGTTCAAAGCAACCAGACAAGCCATTATTCAGGGTTATGTCAGGTCCGTATCTCAATAAATCTGAAGTACATAATGCTAGAGAGCTGCTCATGAAAAATGGCAGGCAGCCTCTGATCTACAAAAAATGCACCAAGACATAGCAAATAGACTGATCGATATTTCTAGTAAGATTCAAGCAGCTTGCCTTCAAGCTCAAAGATCTGTGGATGAGGTAAAGCTGGTTGCGGTTTCCAAATTACAATCTGTTGATGTCATCAAAGAGGCGTATGCGCTTGGCATAAATAATTTTGGAGAAAATTATGCACAAGAGCTAGCTGAAAAATCATCAACCTGTCCCAACGATATTGTCTGGCATTTTATAGGCCCCATCCAGTCCAATAAGGTGAGCTTAATTGCCAAATATGCTCAATGGGTGCACTCCATAGACAGAGAAAAAGTTGCAATGAAGTTAAATAATGTCCTTGAATCTGAAGGCAAAAAAATTCATGCATTGATCCAAGTCAACATTGATCATGAGGAATCTAAGTCAGGAATTTTGCCAGAGGAAACGATTGATTTTGCAAATAAAGTAATCGCTCGTTATCCAAACTTAATCCTCGAAGGTCTAATGTTTATGCCAAAGATTAATGCTTCTAAAAAAGCTAAAATAGAAACCATGAACAAAATAGTTCACTTACATAAAGCTTTATTATCCGAACTTCCTAGTTGCTCTCAATTGTCTCTGGGAACATCGAGTGACTTTGAGGAATCAATTCTTCAGGGTTCAACAATTTTAAGAATTGGTGAGAGCTTACTAGGCAAAAGATCATGAAAATTTGTTTTCTAGGGTGCGGCAATATTGCGCAAGCTATTATTGATGGGTTATTAAAAAGTGGTATGCAGCCATCTAACATCGCATGCATTGAAAGAAATGAGCAAAGAGTGAAGTCATTAAAGTCTCAGAATTTACAAATAATTGAATTAGAAAATTTAGCATCAATAGATTTTGATTTAATTGTACTGGCGGTAAAACCCAAGGATGCTTTGAGCGCTGAACAAAGTATTCTTAAGCATGCACCAACAGCAATCATATTAAGCGTGGTTGCAGGGATTGGTATAGAAAAGTATTCTCAGCCCAAATCAATAATACGCGTAATGCCGAACACAGCATGCGCATTTGGGAAAGGGGTAACTGCTATCTATGCCCTGGATCAAAGTTCAGTGGCATTCAGCTCTGCAAACAGTCTATTTAGAAAAGTTGGACATGTTTTTACACTGCACAATGAAGATGAAATGCATAGATTTACTAGCATCATTGGAAGCGGCCAAGCTTTTCTATTTCAAGTGCTTAATACCTATCTTAAAGAACTAGAAAAAATATCTTCAACTGATCAAGTGGCTGCTAAATTAATGTTTCAAGATTTTGTTAGCAGCTTGGGTGACTCCTTCTCTCAAAACCCAAGCTTTGAAAGCTTGATAAATAAGATAAAATCTCCAGGAGGAACTACTCAGGCCGGTTTAGAATCTCTTGAAAAGAATAATCTTGATAAAATTTTGCAAGATGCTTTTAAGGCTGCCGAGAATAGATCTATTGAGATTAGTAATGAGTAATAACAAACAATATTTTAAACAATATGATTAGTGTGACAGCAATAATTTTGGGCTTTGCTAGCTATGCATTCGTAATCCTTGCTGTGTTCCGGCTGCTGCGAGTTAACTATTTCAATCCAATAGTTAAGATATTTGCAACCTATCTTGAGCCAGTCTCAAAAAGTCTTTTCTTCTTTTTGCCCCCTCTCTTTGCAGCAATTGCTGTTGCTCTGGTGCTCAAGTTTAGTTCTTTTTATTTAGCATACTCTACTGGCTATGAAACCCTGACCCTCTTCTATATTTCTGTAATAGATGTTTTAAATTCTGGATTTAGGATTTTGTTTTATTGTGTCATTGGCTCAGTGGTACTTAGCTGGGTGGCTCCTGAAAACAATCACCCTTTGTTGCAAATTATTGAAGAAATTTCTGCAGGCATTTTGAGTCCTGTTAGGAAGTTTCTGCCTCCCATGGGTGGCTTAGACTTTACTCCTATCATTGGATTGCTTGTATTAAATCTTATTAATTCCTCGTTGGTGCAAATAATAAGCTCTTTGGTATGAAGACAGTATCTGAAAAAATATCCTTTAAACATTCTCTTACGCTGCAATCTGGAGAGGTTCTATCTGATTTTGAACTAATGACAGAAACATACGGGGAGCTCAATTCAGATAAAAGTAATGCTGTCTTAGTGTGCCATGCCTTCTCTGGCAACCATCATGCGGCTGGCATAAAAGATGAAGAAAAAAAGCCTGGTTGGTGGGATGAAATCATTGGAGATGGCAAGACAATTGATACAAAAAAATATTTTGTTGTCTCTCTGAATAATCTTGGTGGCTGTCATGGCTCCTCTGGACCCACTTCCATTGATGGTGAGTCTGACCAGCCTTATGGCGCAAGTTTTCCCGAGGTATCGGTAAGTGATTGGGTTGAGACTCAAAAACTATTGGCTGATCATTTTGGGATTGATTGCTGGGAAATGGTTGCCGGTGGAAGCTTGGGTGGAATGCAGGCACTTCAATGGGCGATTTCATATCCTTCTAGAATTAAAAAAGCTGCAATTATTGCTGCTTCTTCAAAGATAAGCACGCAAAATATTGCATTAAATGAGGTGGCCAGAGAAATTATCAAAAAGGATGAAAATTTTCATAATGGTGACTACCTCGCTAAAGGTGAATCGCCTAAAAAGGGATTGAAAGCTGCAAGGATGCTTGGTCACATTACTTATTTATCTGAGTCTAATATGAGTAAAAGATTTGGCAGGAAGCTGCAAAATCCAGAAAATAAAATGGATGCAGACATAAACTACGAAGTAGAAAACTATCTTCAATACAAAGGTGAGCAATTTGCTAAAACCTTCGATGCGAACAGCTATATCCTGATGACCAAGGCAATGGATAGCTTTGATCCGGCCAAAGATTTTGATGATGATTTGGTGACATGCCTCCAAAATGTTCAGGCCAAATTGCTCATTGCATCTTTTGATTCGGATTGGCTGTTCCCAAAAGAATATGGATTAGAAATCCAAATGGCTGCCATTAAGGCTGGCATCAATAGCAGCTATATAGAGCTAGAGGGCGATTATGGTCATGATAGCTTTCTCTTTTATTCTGATCGGTATTCTGCCGCTCTTAAACACTTTTTAAATTCAAATGAATAATCAGCTGCAATCAATTGTCCTAGATTGGATACCGAACCACTCAAAGGTCATAGATTTTGGTTGTGGAGATGGAACACTTCTTAAAATATTGGCCGAAAAAAAATCTGTAACCAGTTATGGGGTCGAGATTGATAAAGAAAAAATTAATGCGTGTATTGCTAATGGCGTCTCTGTGATCCAACAAGATATTGATGCTGGCATCCAAAACTACAAAGGGATGGGCTTTGATGTTGCGATTATGGCTAGCTCCATTCAATGCCTAAGAAGACCAAGAAATGCCATGCAAAATATCTTGCAGGTTGCTAATGAGTGCGTGATCACTTTGCCTAATTTTGGAAACTGGGAGCTCAGGCTAGGGTTATTGAAAGGCAAAATGCCTTCTTCGGCTCAACTTCCTGCTAAATGGTATGAAACAAAAAATCTTCATCTTTGTACAATTGCAGATTTCGAAGAATTATGTACAGAAGAATTATTTGAAATTAAAAAAAAGGTCTACTTAAATAGTCGAGGGAGTTCCTCATGGCTGGCTAATACTTTCCCTAACTTATTTGCTGCTGAGGCAGTTTATCTCATTGGCTGACAAACCAACCATCGTTGTTGCAACTAATAATCTAGGTAAATTAAAAGAATTTGCCCTGCTGCTGCCCAACTTTAAAATAATTTCACAAAGCTCGCTAAACATTACACCAGAAGAAGAGCTTGGTGAGACGTTCTTTGAAAATAGTCTCCAAAAAGCTCGAGTAGCAAATAATGCTTCTGGTATGGTATCCCTAGGAGATGATTCAGGTCTGATAGTACCAGCCTTAAATAATTTGCCGGGGTTGCACTCCGCCAGGTATGCGCATAAGAATGCAACGGACGAAGAAAATAGGCAACATCTAAGAAAAGAGCTTGAGGCGCTAGATTTAGATCAAACCAAGGCATACTTTGTTTGCGTTTTAGTTTTGGTACAAGCTTCTGCAGATCCCTTCCCGTTGATTGCAACAGGGCTGCTGGAAGGCTCTGTAAAAACAAAAATGCTAGGAGTCAATGGATTTGGTTATGATCCTATGTTCTACCCAAAGGATAGCAATTTATCTTTGGGGGAAATGAATGCAGAGCAAAAAGCTTTGCTTAGCCATCGAGGAAAAGCTATCCAAGTGTTAAAAAGAAAGATTGAAGGATTTGCTTCTGAATAAAATACCTCTCAGCCTTTATGTTCATCTGCCTTGGTGCGAAACACAATGCCCCTATTGTGATTTTTCTATAACCACTGAACCTATAGATGGCAACGATGCAAGGCTAGCAGAAGCAATCGTCAAAGACATTAAACATTCCAGTGATTTTATTGCTGGTAGAAAATTTAAAAGTGTTTATTTTGGTGGTGGCACTCCTTCGCTGGCTTCAACTCAATCAATCAAACAGATATTAGATTCTGTTAGAGATAGACTTGAGTCCTCTGAAACTGAAATAACTTTAGAGATGAATCCAAACGATGTTTCCGAAAAAAAAGTAGAGGGGTTATTAGGAGTGGGTATCAATAGAATATCACTTGGCATCCAAAGTTACAGTGATCAAGAATTGCAAGCTTTGGGGCGCAATCATGATCGTAAGTCTGCGATTCAAGCTAGCAAAACAGTCAAAGACATCAATTCAACCATTGATTTAATCTATGGCATTGAAAAGCAAACGCCTGAGTCGTTCACTGAAAACTTAGAAACAATTATCAATTCAAATGTAAACCACTTGTCTTTGTACCAATTAACAATTGAACCAAATACTATTTTTTATAAAAAAGAGTTGGTGCTGCCTGGTGAAGAAGCGATTGAGAAAATGGAAGTCATTGCAAAAGATCTTCTTGAAAAAAATGGTTTTCTGCAATATGAGGTTTCTTCATGGTCTAAACCAGGACATGAAAGTCAGCATAATTTAAATTATTGGCAGTTTGGTGATTTTTTAGGAGTAGGACCAGGATCACACAGCAAAATATCAAATAAGCAAGAAATTATCAGATACAGAAAAATTAAACCCCTAGAAGGTTACATTCAAAACCAAAAGTTAGCTGATTTAAAAACAATTGCAGGCAATGAGCTTGATATGGATCTTGCAATGAATCTGCTGAGAATTAAAGATGGTTTGCAACATCAAGACTTAGCGATTGATCTGCCTGCAAGTTTCTTAAAAAAATATCAAAGGGGTGTTGATGAAGGCTTGCTGTTAAAAGATAAGATTGGGGCTACTCAAAAGGGATATCAATTCCTTAATGAGACTATTCAACTATTTTTTTAGCACACTTAATAAAAAAGTATGTATTGATCTGCCCTCATTTATTGCCCTCTGTTGGAAGCGAGTAATGGGCATGCCTTCATTAGAAATTTTCTTGAATAAGAAATTTTCTTTAGATTTTTCTGCCTCTTCTTCAATGGACTCAGCATAATTTTCCCAATCCGTTGAGATATATACTGTCCCCTCTTCCCTTAAAACATTTCCCAAAACTTTTAAAAAGTCGCACTTAATTAATCTGCGTTTATGATGTCTCGCTTTTGGCCATGGATCAGGGCAAATAATATAAATTTCATCAAAAATCTCATTTGGAATTTTTAAAAGCAGTTCACGAACATCATCATCATAAATTTTTATATTGTTTAGGGAATTCTGAGCGATGCTATTAAGAAGGCTGCCTATTCCTGATAGATATACCTCTGATGCAACGACTAGTGCTTTGGGGTTTTTGGCCGCTAAGAAAGCTGTGTTTTCTCCATTGCCAAAACCTATCTCTAAAATAATTTTTTCATAGTCCTGAGCTAATTCAGAAAGCTCATCGGCTCCTGATAGATGATGGTGTTCCAAAGACTCTAATGCGCTTTTTTGGGAAGCGGTGATTCGACCAAGTCTTTTTACAAAACTCGTTAGGTAGGGCTTATCTTGATTAATAAGGCGGTGCCTTGATTAGGCTGCGTTAGACATGGCCGCTTTGAGTTTTTTCAATGCTCCATTTTCAATCTGTCTAATTCTTTCTGCAGAAACATTGTACTCATCGGCTAAGTCATGAAGAGTTTCTTTTTCATCTGCAAGATATCTTCTTGCAATAATATCTTTGCTGCGTTCATCTAGGCTAGATAAGGCCATAGAAAGCTCTTGCGCATTATGCTCAGAAACTTCTTGTGCCTCGACGAGAATTTCTGGGCTGGATGATCTATCTTCAAGATATTGCGATGGAGAAAGAATATCGCCTTCATCATCGCTGCCGACTGGCGCATCAAATGACGAATCATGAGAGGTCAATCGATTTTCCATGTGGAGCACATCTTTCACTTCTACGTTCAAATCTTTTGCAATTTTTTCAGCCTCTTCTTGTGTTAACCAATCCAATGTTTTTTTCTTGCTTCTGAGGTTAAAGAAAAGTTTTCTTTGGGCTTTGGTTGTCGCAATTTTTACCATTCTCCAATTTTTAAGAATGTATTCATGGATTTCAGCTTTGATCCAATGCACAGCAAAAGATACAACCTTGACTCCTCTGTTGGGATCAAATCGATCAACAGCCTTCATCAGCCCAACATTACCTTCTTGAATAATGTCAGCCAGAGGCAAACCATAGCCTTGGTAAGATCTTGCGATATGCACCACAAACCGTAAATGTGACAAAACAAGTTGACGAGCGGCTTCAAGATCGTTGTTCTCAAATAGCTTTTGCGCTAACTCTTGTTCCTGTTCAGCAGTTAAAATAGGAATAGCATGCACACAAGACAAATAGGATTCTATATCCTTGCCTGGAGTTGATAGCGTAATTGTTTGTAAGTCTGTACCCATATATATGTTTTACTAATAACTAATTATAACTCATGGTTATTAGCAACAGATAATTATAGCAAATTTTTACTAAAACCACCTATTAGAGACAAAATTGTCTTTTTTTCGTTCAAATTACTAATTGCGATGAACATAGGATTTAATATGCTATCTTTTTTGCCATATTCAAGGGGTTGATGACTATCTATTTGAAAAATCCCTCCCCCTCTAGATCGAAGCACAGCATCAGCTGCGGCTATGTCCCATTCAGAAGTTGGACCAAATCGTGGATAAATATCAGCTTTATTATCTGCCAAGGCACAAATTTTGAGAGAACTGCCTTTAGAAATAATTTTTAATCTTTTTCCTTTTTTATCTAAAAAATTTAAAAAAGCAGTATCTACAACCGTTCTATGACTTCTGCTGGTAACTACCCGAAGGGTTGATCCTTTTTTAGTATCAGCTTGAATTTTCTTGCTTGTTTGATTTGCTATACCTGACCAAACTTGATCAAAAGCCGGCGCACCGACCACTCCCAGCACAGGTTTACCATTTTGAATCAGCGCAATATTGGTTGTGAACTCATCTGATTTATTAACAAACTCTTTAGTTCCATCGATAGGGTCAATTATCCAAAACTCTTTTGCTGGCTTGTAATTTTCTGGCTTGAAACTCTCTTCTGAAACAACTGGAATATCAGGAAAGTGTTTCTTCAAAAACTTAACGATAACTTTATGGGCATACATATCTGCAGCTGTCACCGGAGATCCATCTTTTTTGTCTTGAGCGCTAGACCTTGGATTCTGATAAATTTTTAGAATCTCAGGAAATAAACTGCGCGTTAACTCCTCTAATTGAGGGATAATAGGTTCTAAATTTTTAGATAACATTTCATTAATGGTAAAGCTTAATTCTACCACTGCAATTCTCCTAGATCTTGATGGAGTTATCTTAGATCTTGGTTACGATATAAAGTTTTGGGAGTTATGGCTGCCAGAACATGTAGCAGATCAAACCAATCAAAGCATAGAGGAAGCTCAAGAAAAAATTCAAGCAGAAATAGATGCACAAAGAGGGACTCTAAATTTTTATGATCTAAATTACTGGGATGATTTGCTTGATGTGGACTGCATGCAAATTATTAAAGGAAAGGAAGAGAAGTGTTCGTATTTAGCAGGATCGCATGAAGCTCTACAAAAATTATCTGTTTTAAAAAACCCTAAGCACATTCTGACCAATGGAGATCCAAGGGCGCAGGAATATAAAGCTGAAATTCAAGATTTTCTAAAATTTTTTGACTCAATCTTTTACAGCATGCATGCCGGTTACCCCAAAGAACAAAAAGAATTCTGGACTTTAGCAAGACATAATTTAAGTCTGGATTTTGAAGATGCAATATTTATTGATGATGATTTTAAGGTGGTCACAGCTGCAGTTAAAGCAGGAATCAAACAAGTGATCTGGATCACACCTGGCAAAAATAGAATTTTACAAAATGGTATTGAAACATTTCCTAATCTTAACGACTTAGTTGCTGCAATTACTTGAATCTAGATTCTGATAATCGAGAGCCTGCAAAATACGCTCAAAGATTTCCGTGTTATCCATTACTCCACTGAAAAGCTCCGAGCCTGGGCCATAAGCATAGATATTTATCGGTGACAGGTCATGACTCCCAGTGGTCCATTGTGCTTTCACATTTGAACCCTTCGGGCGCTGCAAAACTAAGCCTCCAGTAGCATGATCTGCAGTCACAAGAATCAGGGTGTCTTGATTTTCAATGGCAAAGTCTGTTGCAGCCTGAACGGTTGCATCAAAGTCAGCAAATTCAACCAACATGTATTGAGCATTGTTATCATGCCCCGCCCAATCGATTTGACTACCTTCAGACATTAAAAAGAATCCAGCACAGTTTTGAGATTTATTTTCAAGAAAATTCAGAGCAACTTGTGTCATTTCAAGCTGACTAGGAGCTCCCAGTCTTCTATCAAGCCCGTCTTCGGCAAAAAGCCCTATGACCTGGTCTTTTGAATTAAGTAAATCTGTATCTAAGAGCTTCTTGTCATAAATCATGAAAGGGCTATCTGCTGATGGTGCGACATTAAAAAATTCTTGGCCACCGCCCAGTGCGATATCTATATCAGAATCCAGGAGCATTTTTGCAATTTCTTTTTCTTTGTAGCGACTATCAATGTGCGCATAAAAAGCTGCGGGTGTTGCGTGAGTAATGGATGAGGTTGCAACCAGACCAGATTTAAAACCTTTTGTGCTTAAAAGCTCGGGGATGGTGGGTAGAAATTTTTTCTCAGCATCAACTGATAAATATCGATTGATTGTTTTAACCCCAGTAGCCCATGTTGTAGCAGACGCAGCTGAATCAGTATCAAGCCTATCCGCAGAATGATTGTAAACAATGCCGGTGATAGGGAAATTTTCAAAAGACAGTCTATGATCAGGGCCGCCGGTTGCAAATTTTGCTAAAGCGACTTGGTTGGGACCCATGCCATCTCCAATAAACAAAATAACATTTTTTGCTTTTGATTTTGAGGCTCTTTCAAGAGTCGTAGATGGGTTTGTGTCAGAGCCGATGGCGACCAACTCTATATTATCTCCAGACCCACAAGCAAAGAGCATGCAGGCGCTAACAATGAGCAAGGGTTTTTTCATGATCTTACCTAATGGGTTCCAATGACTCTAGGCGAGTATTATGCAC
>JACKQG010000922.1_pt1 | contig 41395 bp, 35 predicted proteins | sample 8237621 | NCBI WGS metagenome assembly JACKQG01 (sample SAMN15677084, study PRJNA649215) | marine metagenome | biome: marine; feature: Black Sea; material: saline water; isolation source: suspended particulate matter (SPM) from the Black Sea western gyre | collected 2013-06-09/2013-06-10 | depth... | reverse complement strand
CACGGTGGGTGTTTTTGTCGGGCGTTTTTTTACCCAGCCTGGAAAGCGCACACAAAACGTCCCCCAGCCCCGCCGACATGGACATCCCGGCCCCCAGAAGATGCAATTCCTAAAAATAGAAACTAAAACCCTTGGCCCCCGGGCGTTGCAAGGTCTTGCCAAAACCACCGGCGGAAAAAAAAGGTTTCCCGCCCCGACCACCGCCGATCCAGCTACCAATCTGCAAAAATGAGGCAATCGGTTTGGCCAGGTGGTCAGTTGATTTTTCAGCAAGCTGGTCCTCAATCGCCCGATAAATTTTAGGCAACTGATCAAGGAACGTGTAATCGTAATAAGTCAAACCGTTGGAGACTTCGTCGAGAACGTTCAGCCGGCTGTTGCGCAACATGCCGGTTTGCCAGAGTGCGAGCACCGCACGCCGGATTTGCACCTCGATTTCATCGCTTTCAACCGGGGTTAAATCCGATTGTTCGCGCCGCGCCAACAGGCCTGTGATGGCCAACTCGTGGCCCATGGTGCTTTTGCGGCGAACTTCTGTCGGGTGCGCCGTCAGGACGGGTTGGACGTGGGCATCGGCGAAAAAGGCGTACAGTTCCGCCGTGTTGATCCCGGCTTCTGCGGCCCGCGTCAGAACGTTAGCCATAGAACCCCGCCGGGGCGGGTCTCCGGCACGGTCATGACTGCGGGTTCTGCGCACATGGTGCAGGTCTTCGGCGATGTTGGCCAAATGAGAGAACAGGCTAAAGGCCCTTATCACGTCAACGGCTTCCTTCGGATCAAGCCGTTTTAAGATTTCTTCCAATTCTTTTTTCGCTGGCTCATCGTCATCCCGGTGGTAGCGCACCGAAATCTGCCGAATCATTTCAACGATCTCGAAGGCGTCCTCACCGTTTTGTTCGCGCACCGTATTTCCCAGCAGACGACCCAACAGGTGGATATCGTCGCGCAGGGGCGCGTCTTTATCAGGGCTGTGGGAATCTTCCGTCATCATCCCTGCGCCCAGGGCAATAAATCGACTTTCCAGCCGTTGATTGTGCCACGGTGGCCGCTGTGATCTTTGTCGCCTTCAAAACCGTAAGCGATGTTGTAACAGGTGGAAAAACCAGCCGCCGTCAATGCAATGGCGGCGGCTTTCGAGCGCTGGCCAGAGCGACAGAGAATGACCAGGTCCTGGGTCGGGTCAACGCCGGTCTCCGATACCTGGGTGAGGAAATCCGCATTAACCTGCATGGACGGGAACATCAGCCACGGAACCAGCAGGGGTTGGCGCGCCAGCGCACTTAAATCCGGCAAGCCGACGTAAGCCCATTCCGCCGGTGTGCGCACATCCAGTAGTGCCGCCCCGGCATTATCAGCCATCACCTGCCAGGCCTGTTTTGGTCCTATATCGCCCGCATATGTTGCTTCGTACACCGTAAAAACCCCTCAAACAATGGGAGAAACCCTTGTTTCTCTTGCCAATCGCCGCACAAATGGATATGACCACTGTAATAAATACGCATAGCTATGCGTATTTAATTTGACGACGGAAAGAATAACATGACAGACCTTGCTCTCGCCCACCAATTATCATTCAAAGATCTTTACGACAATGACGGATTGATCCGCCTCGACAAGGTTTTCCTTGAACACATGCAAGAAGCCGATGGCGATCTTTACCAGCGCCTTCTCGATGCCCGTAAAGATCCTGGCGGTCTTGACGAGAAAGCGTCGTCCGATCTTATTTTAGCGATAGGCCCGCATGTTGATGATTTCATCGGGCATTTGTTTGGAATTGAGCGACAGGTCCGCGAACTGTCCGAGCGCCACCATGATCTGGCCCCCTTGTTCGCCTGTAAAAGGTTATTCGTACAACGCCAGGCGGCTAAAAAAATAAAAGCAGAGGAGGCCGAGACCATTGAGGGCCCGGCGTTGGAACAACAACTAACGGCGCAAATGGGTGGCGCTTTTGATCAGCTGACGTTCGCCAAAACCGTGATGAACTGGCTCGATGATGAAGACGCCAACAGCGACGCCATTGATGTTGCCAGACGCTACGCCGCCTGGGCCTTCCATACGCAAGCCGGGCAGCAGCGCCATCGCGCCGATGTTTTGTTCAAGGGGCCAGAAAAAGTTGATTTTATGAATTTGGTCGAGACCGAAACCTTTCACGACCACGGCACCGATATTATGCGCCTGCCGCCCGAATCCCAACATCCCCGCGACGGCTTCGCCCTGACCGATCAGGGCTGTGACCTTATCGGTGCACTCGATCAGGCCAATTACTGCGTCATTTGCCATGATCGGGGCAAAGATTCTTGCTCGCGTGGCATTCGCGATAAACAAAGCGGCGCTTTCGCCAGTAACGAGTTGGGGATTCCCCAGGCCGGTTGCCCACTGGAAGAAAAAATCTCTGAAATGCACAAGGCCAAGGCTGACGGCTATGCCATAGCGGCGCTGGCTATCATCACCATCGACAACCCGATGACAGCAGCCACCGGCCACCGTATCTGCAACGACTGCATGAAAGCCTGCATCTACCAGAAGCAGGAGCCGGTCAACATTCCCGAAGCCGAAACCCGGACACTTAAAGACGTTCTGGAACTGCCCTGGGGATTTGAAATCTATTCCCTGCTGACCCGCTGGAACCCCTTGAATTTCAAGCGTCCGCATCCGGCAAGTGACAGCGGTTACAAGGTATTGGTCGTCGGCCAGGGACCGGCCGGATTCACCCTGGCCCATTACCTGATGAATGAAGGCCACACCGTCGTTGCCATAGACGGGGCCAAGATCGAGCCACTGGAGCCCTCCTTAAGCGGCATCAGCCAAAGTGGTGAGCGGACTCCATTCGAACCAGTCCACAGCTTTACCGACATTGAAGAACCGCTGGACGAGCGGACCATGGCCGGTTTTGGCGGCGTCGCCGAATATGGTATTACCGTGCGCTGGAACAAGAATTTTCTTAAAGCCATCCGTATCATGCTCGAGCGGCGTGCCCGTTACACCCTGTATGGCGGGGTCCGCTTCGGTGGTGCCATTACCGCTGAAAACGCTTTCGAGATGGGTTTTGATCATATCGCTCTTTGTATCGGTGCCGGCAAACCGACCGTCCTTGGCATTCCCAACGCGCTGGCTCGCGGCGTTCGGCAGGCATCGGATTTCCTGATGGCGTTGCAGTTAACCGGGGCGGCAAAATCCGACTCCGTGGCCAATCTCAACATCCGCCTGCCAGTGGTCGTCATTGGTGGCGGGCTGACCGCCATCGACACCGCAACCGAGGCGCTGGCTTATTACGTTAAACAGGTTGAGAAATTTCTTGCCCGGCATGAGAAACTGGCCGCTAACGGCGGCGTCGATGCTGGCTGGAGCAAGGAAGAACAAGGCTTTGCCGAAGAATTTCTTGAACACGGTCGGGCTATTCGTGCTGAGCGGCAAGCAGCCGAAAACGAAGATCGCCTACCCAACTTTGCACCGTTGCTCGACAGCTGGGGCGGGGCGACAATCGCCTACCGCCGTCGCCTGATTGATGCGCCCAGTTACACCCTGAACCACGAAGAAATCACCAAAGCCTTTGAGCAGGGCATCAACTTCGCCGAGATGCTCTCCCCCGTCGCCATTGATGTCGACGACCACGGCCACGCCCAGGCGATCAAGCTTGAAGTACAGGAACTGGATGAACACAACCGCCCCAATGCGACCGGCCATGTTATTTCTTTACCGGCGCGTTCAATCCTGATCGCCGCAGGAACCCAGCCCAATACGGTAATCGCCCGTGAATATCCCGGTTTCGCCGAACTTGACGGCAAATTCTTCCAGGCCGAAGACGAAAACGGCAATATTGTTTCGCCTGAATGGTCGGCCAAGCCCGAAGAAGCGCAGGTGACCATGAAGGTCACAGAAAATGGTCATTCCATAACCTTCTTTGGCGATCTCCATCCATCCTTTGCTGGCAATGTGGTCAAGGCAATGGCCAGCGCCAGACGGGGCTATCCGGTGATCAACCGGCAACTGGTTAAGAACCCACCAAATGCCGTCAGTGCCATAAATCTGGTGGAGCAACTTGATCACGGACTTCGATCCCGGGTTGTCGACGTCATTCGCCTGACCCCCAACATCGTCGAGGTCATCCTGCATGCACCGCTGGCCGCCAGGGCTTTCAAGCCGGGGCAGTTTTTCCGCCTGCAAAACTTCGAGGCCAACGCCAAACGCTGTGACGGCACAGTTCTGGGCATGGAAGGTCAAGCACTGACCGGGGCCTGGGTCGACGTTGAAAAAGGACTTGTCGCAACCATCGTCCTTGAAATGGGCGGCTCATCCAGCCTGTGTGAACTGTTGCAACCGGGCGAGCACGTCGTCCTGATGGGGCCGACGGGAGCACCAACAGAAACCCCCGGTGACGAAACCGTCGTCCTGGTCGGTGGCGGGCTTGGCAACGCCGTACTGTTTTCTATCGGTCAGGCGCTTCGCGAGGCAGGATCAAAGGTTCTCTATTTCGCCGCTTACAAAGGCACAGGTGACCGTTACCACATTGACAACATCGAAGCCGCCGCCGACACCATCGTCTGGTGCTGCGATGAAGCACCCGGCTTTGAACCCGGTCGTCCAGGCGACAAAGCCTTTGTCGGAAATGTGGTCGAGGCGATGACCGCGTATGCCAATGGCGGCCTGGGCGAAAACCCGATTTCCATGAAAGACGCCGAGCGGATGCTGGTCATTGGTTCGGACGTTATGATGAAGGCCGTCGCCGATGCCAGACACGGTATTTTAAAGGAACACCTCGACCCGGCCCATACAGCCATCGGCTCCATAAACTCGCCCATGCAATGCATGATGAAGGAAATCTGCGCCCAGTGCCTGCAATTGCACAGGGACCCAGAAACCGGCGAGGAAACGATCATTTTCTCATGCTTCAATCAGGACCAGAATTTGGACCATGTTGTCTTCCCGGCCCTCAAACAACGGTTGCTTCAAAACGCCGTGCAAGAGAAACTGACCCGTAAATGGATCATGCATTGCATGTCGGACTTGCATGACGCGGGTTAAAAGGCCATTTTCCAGCAATGACGGATTCTCAACACAAAGATCAGGCTGAGGCGCTCGGCTTGTTGGAAGATTTGATCGGACGGGCCAAAAAGGCTGGTGCCGATGACTGTGACGCGGTCTTTATCAAAGGCGTATCCTTGTCAAAGTCAGTACGACTGGGCAAGCCAGAACATCTGGAACGCTCCGAAAGCCGTGATATCGGCTTGCGGGTCTTTATCGGCAAGCGTCAGGCCATCGTCTCATCTTCTGATACCGCGCCCGAAGCGCTGACCGAGCTTTCAGAGCGCGCCGTCGCCATGGCCCGGGCCGTACCCGAAGACCCCTATTGTGGACTGGCTGACGCGGAACAGTTAGCCAAAGACATTCCCGACCTTCAATCCTGCGACTCCTTCGAGCCGGACGCCGAACATTTAAGTAATCTGGCCAGTCGAGCCGAAGAGGCGGCATTGGCGGTTCCCGGCGTCACCAATTCGGAAGGCGGTTCGGCGGGCTGGGGCACCTACACGGTGGCAATGGCGGCCTCAAACGGATTTTCTCAGGCCTACGCCAATTCCAGCCACTCACTCAGCGCCTCGGTAATCGCCGGGGAAGGCACCGAAATGGAGCGCGATTACGACTATACCGCCGCCGTTTACGCAGCCGATATGGAAAGCCCCGAAAGCATTGGTAAAAGTGCTGGTGAAAAAGCCATCAAGCGCCTACACCCGAAAAAAGTTAAAACCGCTGCAGTGCCGATCATTTATGACCCGCGCGTATCAAAAAGCCTGATCGGGCATCTGTCAGCAGCCGTAAACGGCGCGTCAATTGCGCGTGGTTCCTCGTTCCTGAAGGATAAAATGGATCAGCGGATTTTCCCTGAAGACATCAACATCATCGACGACCCACATCGTAAGCGTGGTTTGAAATCCCGTCCCTTCGACGGCGAAGGCGTGGCACCCAAACGCTCAAATCTGATCAAGGACGGCGAGCTCAAAACATGGTTTATGGATTTGCGCTCTGCCCGTCAGCTAGGACTTGAGACGACGGGCCACGCTTCAAGGGGGACTTCCTCGCCGCCGTCCCCTTCGGCCAGCAACCTTTATCTGGAACCGGGCGACCTGACCCCGGAAGAGTTAATGGCTGATATTGGTCAGGGTCTCTATGTCAACGAATTGATCGGCTTTGGCATCAATGGCGTGACTGGCGATTATTCACGCGGGGCCAGTGGTTTCTGGATTGAAAACGGCAAAATCGCCTTCCCGGTCAGCGAAGTCACCATCGCCGGGAACCTGAACGACATGTTTGCCAATATGCGCGCTGCTGACGATCTTGAGTTCCGCTACGGCATCGATGCGCCGAGCGTTCGTGTTGATGGAATGACGGTGGCCGGGGTCTAGTTACCAGCGCCTTGGCATGTTAATGTCCGGCAGTATTTAACGGGGAAATTACAGCCGTGGACGACCGCTCCTTAACGAAGGAATATCAACACCAATCAACGGCCAGCCTGATGCGCAGGCTGGCGAGCGAATATATCCGGCCTTATCTGGGTTGGATTTCTTCTGCGGTATTTTTCATGATCGTTGTTTCGGCGGCCACCGGCATATCCGCGTGGTTGATGGAACCCATCGTCGATGATGTGTTTATTGCCAAGGACAAAGACACTTTATGGCTTGTCGGTATGGCAGTGTTTGTCACTTTCGCCATCAAAGGGGTCGCCAATTATGCACAGGCTGCCTTGATGAGCCGGGTCGGGCTGAAAATTATCGCCGATGCACAAAGCCGACTGTTCGCGCACCTTGAACGCATGGACCTGGGTTTTTTTCATTCCAATCCGACGGGTACGCTGATTTCGCGCTTTACCGTCGATATCGGGCAAATGCGGTCCATCGTCTCCAATGTTCTGACCAGTTTGGGCAAGGATCTGATGAGCCTGATTGCCCTCGTCGTCGTGATGTTTTACCAGAACTGGCAACTCGCCTTCATCGCCATCTTCGTCTTTCCCATCGCCATCCTGCCGATATCAAAACTCGGCAAACGCATCCGCAAGGTCACTGCCAACACCCAGGTTGAAACTGGTTTGTTCATGACCCTGCTTGAGCAAACCTTCCAGGGCATTCGCGTGGTCAAGGCTTACGGGATGGAAGCCTACGAGAAAGGCCGCATGGACGAAATCATCACAAAACTATTCTCTTTAAGTTTTAAATCCGCCCGTATTCGCGCTCTGGCCAGTCCAATCATGGAATCCCTCGGCGGCGTCGCCGTCGCCGTCGTTATCATTTATGGTGGCCAGCAGGTCATCGACGGGGTTAATTCCCCGGGTGCCTTCTTCTCGTTCATCACCGCCTTGCTGATGGCTTATGAGCCCATGAAACGGCTGGCCAATCTAAATGCCAACATGCAGGAGGGGCTGGCCGGTGCCCAACGCCTGTTTACTGTCCTTGATACAGAACCCGAAATTCTCGACAAACCCGATGCCCGCCCTTTAAGCGACATTCAGGGAAAGATCGCACTCACGGATGTCAATTTTTCCTATATCCCCGACGTTCCGGCACTTTCCGGCGTAAATCTACATGTTCCAGCCGGAAAGCGGGTGGCCCTGGTTGGACCATCGGGGGCGGGGAAATCGACGATCCTCAACCTCATTCCGCGTTTTTATGACATCAATGAAGGCTCGGTCAGCATCGACGGCATTGATGTGCGCGACGTGACAATGTCTTCGCTGCACGAAAATATCGCCCTGGTTAGCCAGGAAATAACCCTTTTTGATGACACGGTGCGGGCCAATATTGCTTATGGGCGAGCCGGGGCCAGTGATCAGGAAATCGAGGAGGCGGCCCGCAATGCCGCCGCCCATGACTTTATCATTGACCTTCCCCACGGCTACGACACCCAGGTCGGTGAACAGGGTATTAAACTATCCGGTGGCCAGCGCCAACGACTGGCGATTGCCCGGGCAATGCTGAAAAATGCGCCGATTCTGCTTCTCGATGAAGCCACATCGGCGCTTGATACGGAATCCGAACGGCAAGTGCAAAAGGCCCTTGATCAACTGATGAGCGGACGCACCACCCTGGTCATCGCCCACAGACTTTCGACTGTCGTTGACGCCGATGTCATCTATGTCATCGAGAACGGTCGCATTTGCCAATCAGGGAACCACGCCGCCTTGCTCGAAGAAGGTGGCCCCTATGCCAAACTATACGCCTTGCAATTCGCAGGCGAAGGCACGGTAGTCCCGTGAGGCTGGATAAACGAATCCTGCGCTCCCAGGTGGTACATAACTGCCTGTGTATTCTGGCTGCCGCTTATATTCGATTTGTGTACCTGACAACCCGTTGGCGTGTCGTCGGCGGGGATATTCCCAGGCGCTATTGGGATGAGAACAAAATGTTTCTCCTCTGTTTTTGGCATGGACGCCTGATGATGTTGACGCATTGCTGGAACAAGAACAAACCGATCCACATTATGATTTCCATGCACCGCGACGGGCGCATCATTTCCGATACCATTGCACACTTCGGCATCAAGACCATCGTTGGCTCGACATCCAAGGGCGGCGCTGCGGCGTTGCGCAACATGGTTAAAACAGTCAAGACCGGTGAGTATGTCGGTATAACTCCTGACGGTCCACGCGGGCCACGCATGCGTGCCCAGGAAGGCATGATCACGATTGCCAGGTTAGCCAACATTCCGATTATTCCGGTCAGCTATGCCTCCACCCGCTCCAAAATCTTTGGCTCCTGGGATCGTTTTGTTGCCGCCCTTCCCTTTGGCCGTGGCGTTTTTGTCTGGGGTGAACCGATCCACGTTCCCCACACCGCAGACAAAACAGAACTGGAAAAATCCCGCAAGGAAGTCGAAGACAGCCTCAACGCGGTTTCCGCCGAAGCTGATCGTTTGTGCGGCCTTCACGTCATTGAGCCAGCCCCATCAACAAGGGAGATGGTGCCATGATGTTTTTTCTTTACCGGAGCATTACCACCCTTACTCATCCGCTGATCCGTTTTTACCTGTCAAGGCGACTGGCCAGTGGCAAGGAAGACAGGGTCCGGTTTAATGAACGTCTGGGAATTGCAGGAGTGCTACGACCTGAAGGAAAACTGGTCTGGGTTCATGCCGCCAGCGTTGGAGAATCATTGTCTCTGTTACCCTTGATAGAACGCTTGCAGGCTGAATTTTCTGACTGGAATATTCTGCTGACTACCGGCACGGTGACCTCGGCGGCACTGATGGCGGAACGCCTGCCAAAAGGGGCAATTCACCAGTTTGTGCCGGTCGACCGGGCCGCTTACGTCGCGCGGTTCCTGAACCACTGGAGTCCTGATCTTGTGTTGTGGGCGGAATCTGAATTCTGGCCGAACCTGATCATCCGTTCTGCCGCAAAAAACCTGCCGATGGTTCTGTTGAATGGCCGGGTGTCCAATAAATCCTACTCCAATTGGCGGCGTTTCCCGGGATTGATCAAGAAGCTTCTGGGCGCTTTTTCACTGTGTCTGGGACAAACAAATATAGACGCCGCCCGACTTAGTGATCTTGGTGCCGAACATGCCAAATCCGTCGGCAACCTGAAATTTGCCGCCCCGCCCCTTCCCGCTGACGCGCTTGCCATTGATATTTTTACCGCCCAGATCGACGGACGCCCTTGCTGGTTGGCATCGAGCACTCACAAGGGGGAGGAAGAAATCGTTGGCAAAATCCATCTTTCCCTGAAAGAAAAACACCCCGGCCTGCTGAGCATTATTGTGCCGCGCCATCCTGGGCGCGGGATCGAAATCGCTGCAGGTTTGCAGGCTATGGGATTGAATACCGCGCTTCGTTCGGCCGGCGAGATAATCACAGCCGACACAGACATTTATCTCGCTGACACCATGGGCGAATTGGGATTATTTTATCGTCTGACGCCTATTGTTTTCATCGGCAAATCTCTGGTCGCCTCGGGTGGACAAAACCCCCTGGAAGCCGCCCGTCTCGGCTGTACCATCGTTTTTGGTCCGAACATGACCAACTTTGCTGAAATTACCGATACCTTTATAAAAAATAAGGCCGGCCTGGAAATCGTCGATGAAGCAGGATTGAGAGATGCCATCGATCACTTGCTGGAACATCCTGACGAATGCTTGAGATTGGGACAAGCAGCAGCCCGGGTCGCCGATAACGAAGCTGGGGTGCTTGATGCGGTTATGGAACAACTCAGCCCCTACCTTAAGGAGAAAAATTAACATGCAGGCCCCCGGCTTTTGGCAGCATGGAAAAGGCGGTGTGCTGGCACAACTGCTGTCCCCGCTAGGCTGGGTATATGGTTTTGCAACAAAAGCAAAACTGGCCACGACCATTCCCTGGAAATCTCCCGTACCAGTCCTTTGCATCGGTAATTTAACAGCCGGAGGTGCCGGAAAAACCCCGGTCGCCCTGGACCTTGGCAAGCGGTTGATTGCAAAAGGCAAAACCGTTCACTTCCTGTCACGGGGCTACGGTGGCTGTGAAAAAGGCCCACTTCTGGTCGACCCTGATGTCCATGATCATACCAGCGTCGGAGACGAGCCGCTGTTACTGTCAATCCATGCCCCTGCTTGGGTTTCGAGGGTGCGCAGGAGCGGATGCGAGGCTGCCGCGAGGGCCGGGGCCGACTTGATCATCATGGACGACGGATTTCAAAATCCATATATCCATAAGAATTTTTCAGTCATTGTTATTGATGGTGGTTATGGCTTCGGCAACGCCAAAATGATTCCGGCAGGGCCATTACGCGAAAGCATCGCCAGTGGGTTGGCCCGTGCCGATTCCTGCGTTGTGATCGGCGAAGATACAACGGGCACCCTGGATATTGCTTCAAGCTGTGGACTTTCTCCACTCAGGGCAAGGTTTATTGCAGACGCTTTATCTGATGACGCCCCAACAGGACCGGTCGTCGCCTTTACCGGTATTGGACGGCCAGAGAAGTTTTTCGAAACCGTAACCCAGATGGGCCATAACGTCGTTTCGACCATTCCGTTTCCCGACCATCACCCTTATAACAACGCCGATATCAATACCTTGCGACAAATTGCGACGAAGGCCGGAGCCCAATTGCTAACAACCGAAAAAGATGCCCAGCGGCTACCCGCTTCATTTATTGATGATGTGACGGTTATCCCTGTCTCCCTTGAATGGACAGATGAGGGTGCGCTTGATGCCTTGCTTAATGGAATCTGCAATGCTTAAGCGCTACCTGTCCCATCCGCTGCAGGGCCTCGCAGCCCAGATTTTTTTCGCCCTGGTTCAGTTTCTTCCGATCAAATGGGCATCGGCGTGGGGTGGTTTTTTGGGCAGGTCTATTGGTCCGGCCATGAGCATCTCGAAGAGGGCGCGACGAAATTTCGCCATCGCCTTCCCCCATATCACGGCTGATGAAACAGAAAATCTTGTCCTTGAAATGTGGGATAATCTTGGCCGCACGGTGATGGAATACCCATTACTAAACCGAATTCGGGTTGATGGAGACAATGCCCATGTCGAACTGATCGGGTCCCAATACCTCGATTTGCTAAGGGACGATAACAAGCCCGGCCTTTTCTTTTCGGGCCATCTTGCAAATTGGGAGATCCCCGCCATTTGTGTGGCGAAGCTGGGGCTGACCCCACATCTTATTTACCGCTCGCCGAACAATCCTTACGTCGAGAAATTGTTTCAAAGGCGCCACCTTAAAAATAGCACCCTGATACCGAAGGGATCGAAAGGTGCCAAAATGGCTCTGAAAGCCTTGTTGGAAGGGGGCCATCTTGGCATGTTGGTAGATCAGAAAATGAATGACGGCATCCCTGTGCCCTTGTTCGGCCATGATGCCATGACCGCTCCCGCTCTGGCTCAATTAGCGCTCAAATTTGATTGCCCGGTTATCCCAATCAGGGTCGAGCGTTTGCAGGGTTTGAGCTTCCGCGTCACCTGTTTTCCGCCACTTGAAATCAAACCCGGAAACGACAAGAGCGCCGATATTCTGGCCATCACAACAGAAGTCAATCATATTCTGGAAGGCTGGATCCGCGAGCAACCCGCCCAGTGGCTTTGGTTACACAACCGCTGGCCCGACGATATCGGCTAATTTTCGGCTCAAGAGCCTGTCTTTCACTATTCGCAAATAAGCACTTGATCGCGTGCCCATCAACTCCAATTTAATACGAACAGCAAGGAGAAAGGGGGAAGATTGCCGCCTGAAAGCATCATGCTTAATAGATAAAAGGCCTGAAAAGTCGATCAATTTGTCCAAATTTCAACAATCCAGAACAACATATTTTTCAACCAATTTTTCGACAATCCTGCTCGTTCTGATTGGCTTGACCGGTGCCCTGCTGGTCTTTAACTGGACGGCTAAAGAGCAGCAGCTACATGCTCAGGAAAAATTTGAATATCTGGGTCTGCAGGTGGCAACATCCCTCGAACGGCAAATAAGACGTAGCGAAGACGCCCTGACATCAATCGTCGCCTTTTTCGCCGGGTCCAACAATGTAAAGCGTAGCCAGTTTCGAACGTTCATCTCCAAAGCCATGTCCGATTACGTTGGCGTTCAAGCCCTCGAATGGATTCCGCGGGTTTCAAGCATGGCCCGAAATACATACGAGCGAGCGGCGCAACAGGACGGGTTTGAAGATTTCTCTTTTCGCCAAATTGGCGATGGCGGTATGGTCACGGCGACCAGACGTGCCGAATATTATCCTGTCTTTTATGTTGAACCATTAATCGGCAACCAAAAAGCGTTGGGTTTTGATCTCGCCTCCAACCCGGTTCGCAAGGTGGCGCTGGAACGAGCCCGCGACACTGGCATGACTGTCGCCAGCACCCGAATCACTCTGATTCAAGAAACCAGCAAGCAAGCCGGTGTGCTTGTTTTCGCGCCCATGTATAACGCAGGAGATCCACCCCATAGCATCAATGAAAGACGCAGCGCGGTTAGTGGTTTCGCCCTTGGGGTGTTCCGTATTGGCGATCTTTTGGATGCCTCGATTTTAAAAACCGACCGGCAAAGCGGGCTCATTGTCGCCCTTTATGATGTCTCCGACACGAAGAATCTCAAGCCTCTACACCTGATCGGTATCGACAATAACGCGCAGTGGCCAGAAATGGCGGATCTGGTCAACGGACAGTTTTTCGAACAAACCCACATGTTTGGTGGTCGGCAGTGGCGACTGATCATTGCCCCGAAAACCGGCGTATTACCAATCGATCAACCCTGGATTCCCTGGCTCAATGCAACCGTGGTTCTGCTTATCCTGACCCTGATCAGTTTCTACGTACAACTGATTGTGCGGCGCAGGGAATTCGCCGAAACCCTGGTAAGGGAACGTACCCGCGAGCTGGATTTTCAAAAACTGGCGCTTGATGAACACGCCATCGTCAGCATCACCGATGTGAAGGGCGATATTACCTACGCAAACGACGCGTTTTGCGAAATCAGTGGTTATTCCCGCGCAGAGTTGTTGGGGGAAAACCACCGCATTGTCAAATCCGATGAGCATTCGCCAGAATTTTACAAGGATTTATGGCAATCCATAACAAATGGCAAAATCTGGCACGGTGAATTAAAGAACCTGAAAAAAGGTGGTGGATATTACTGGATCAAGGCGACTATTGTTCCCTTCCTGAACGAACAGGGAAAGCCTTTCCAGTATGTCGCTATCCGCACAGATATTACCGAACGCAAAAGGGCGGAAGATACCCTGTATGAAACAACCGACCGCCTTTTAAGCTCGCAACAAATCGCCCATGTCGGCTCATGGGATTGGGACATAACAAACGATACCCGTTCCTGGACAGATGAAATCTTCAATATTATTGGACGTGAGCGTGACAACTACGAGGCAACCTCTGAAAATTTCCTCCAGTGCGTTCATCCCGATGACCGTGACCTTGTAACATCCGCCGTTAATCAAGCCGTTGAAAATGATGCCCTTTACGATATCGAACACCGGGTCGTGCAACCCGACGGAACCATTCGCTTTGTCCACGAAATGGGCAGGGTTTACCGGGATGACGATGGTACGCCCGTGCGGATGCTTGGCATTGTTCACGATATTACCGAACGAACCTTGCTTGATAAGGCTAAAAACGAGTTCGTCTCGACTGTCAGTCACGAACTGCGTACGCCGTTGACTTCAATCAAGGGGGCTCTCGGACTGATCAAGTCCGGTACCGTTGGCAAGCTGCCTGAAAAGCTGCAATCGATGTTGAACATTGCCTACAACAACTCTGACCGACTGGTGCTGCTTATCAACGACATTCTTGATATGGAAAAAATCAAGGCCGGCAAGATGGACTTCCACATGAAGCCAACCGATATCACCTCTCTGGTTGAAGAAGCCATCGAAGCCAATAAGGGATATGGCGACGAGCATGGCGTCATATTTACCGTCCAGGAGTGTGATGAAAACGTGTTGGTTCAGGGTGACAAGGACCGCCTGATGCAGGCCCTGGCCAACATCATGTCAAATGCCGCAAAATTTTCGCCTGGCGGCGAGAAGGTCGAGCTCTCGATTAAGCGCCTGGGCAAGACCATTCGCATCGCTGTGAAGGATTACGGCCAGGGTATTCCCGAAGAATTCAAGGATTCTATTTTTGATAAATTTTCCCAGGCTGACTCCTCTGACACCCGACAGAAAGGTGGAACCGGCCTGGGCCTCAGCATCACCAAGGCGATCATCGAACGTCATGAAGGGACTATTTCTTTCGACACCGAAACCGGCAAGGGGACAACCTTTTACATCGATCTTCCCGAGTTGGAAAATCAAGGTACGCAATCGGACGTTGAAGGTTATGGGGAACGTCGCATCCTGATCTGTGAAGACGAAAGCGACATCGCAACACTGCTTGAATTGATGCTTGCAAAAGAAGGCTATAAAACCCATACCGCCAGAACGGCAACCCAGGCAAAACAAATGCTTGAACAGAAAAATTTTGACGCCATGACCCTTGATCTCAATTTGCCTGATCAGGATGGAGTTTCCCTGATCCAGGAATTGAGAAACGACACGAAAACACAAAACTTGCCGATCATTGTTGTCTCGGCGACAGCCGGCCAGGGAAAGCAGGAATTAAACGGCGATGCTGTCGGACTCATTGACTGGATTCAAAAGCCGATTGATATGAAGCTACTTATTAAACGGGTGGGTGATGCACTTCGGCATTCTTCACGGATCAGACCCCGTATTTTACATGTGGAAGACGACGAGAGCATCATTAAGGTCATATCCTCCCTGATTGACGGCACTGGAGATATGGTCGCGGCAATGAGCGTCAAAGAAGCCAGGGACCTGCTTGAACGGGAAAACTTCGATCTTGTCATCCTTGATCTCGCCCTGCCCGATGGTGATGGTGGTGAACTTCTGCCCCTACTTAACAAGCCAGGAAGGGCATCAATCCCGGTAATCGTTTTTTCAGCAGGGGACGTTTCGCGCGAAACTGCCAAAGGCATCAGCGCCGCACTGGTTAAATCTCAAACATCCAACGACGAGCTCCTGAGCACTATTCGCTCTGTGATTGAGACAAGTCAGACAGCCGTCTAAAAATCAAAAAAAAGAAATATTTACTGTAAGGATTCTTCTGCTTGTCCGGCGTATGATTATGCCCTGAAAATACCATGACACTTGATCCTGGAGAGAAGAACCGATGACCCCCAAAACATCAATCCAGCTAAGCGAAAAAGACAATGTCGCAGTGGTTCCCGTCGAAGTTGCCAAGGGCGAACGTGTGGAACCCGCTGGTATTATCGCCAGTCAACCGGTCCCGCGTGGCCACAAGCTGGCGCTTCGCCCTATAGAGGAAGGACAGGCGGTCCTTAAATACGGTCAGATTATCGGGTTTGCTTCGACCCATATTGAACCGGGGGAGCATGTCCATGTTCACAATCTTTCCATGGGTGATTTTGAACGTGATTATGCCTTCGGCAAAGCGACCGTTGAGAGCACTATGGTGCCCGATGCGGAGCGCGCCACCTTTGAAGGCTACCGTCGCGAAGATGGAAAAGTCGGCACCCGCAACTATATCGGCATCGTCACGTCGGTGAATTGCTCCGCCACCGTAGCCAAGCATATCGCCCGAGAGATAGAAAAACGTGGTATTCTGGATGACTATCCCAATGTTGATGGCATTGTTCCCATTGTTCACGGCGCCGGCTGCTGCACGGCCACCGACGATGAGGGCTTCAACATGCTGCAACGGACCATATGGGGTCACGCCAGACATGCTAATTTTGCTTCCATGCTAATGCTTGGCCTGGGTTGCGAAGCCAATCAAATTCCCCTGATGCTGGATGTCATGGGTAAACCAGCGGAGGAAACCTTCCACTACACCACCATCCAGCAGGAGGGCGGGACCCGAAAAACCGTCGAAGAAGCCGTCAGGTGGTTTCAAAGTATCCTGCCCCGCGCCAACCAAGCCCACCGGGAAACCGTGCCCGCATCGGAACTGACTGTGGCCCTTCAATGCGGTGGATCGGACGGATATTCCGGAATCACCGCGAATCCGGCGCTGGGCATCGCCATTGATCATCTGGTCCGCCATGGTGGCTCGGGCGTGCTTGCCGAAACACCCGAAATTTACGGTGCCGAGCATCTGCTAACCCGTCGCGCCAGTACCCGTGACATCGGCGAAAAATTGATCGAACGGATTCACTGGTGGGAAGACTACGCGGCCCGGAACGGCGGCAGCATGAATAACAACCCGACACCGGGCAACAAGGCCGGGGGACTGACGACGATCCTTGAAAAATCCTTAGGCGCTGTCGCCAAGGGAGGTTCGACCAATCTGGTCGGCGTCTATAAATATGCTGAACCCATAACCACCAAAGGCTTCGCCTTTATGGACAGCCCCGGTTATGACCCGGCCTCAATCACCGGCGAAGTCGCCTCGGGCTGTAATCTTGTCGCCTTCACCACCGGTCGTGGTTCAGTTTACGGCAACAAGCCGGTGCCATCCCTGAAATTGGCAACCAACACACCCATGTACGATCATATGAGCGAAGATATGGACATCAACTGCGGTACCATCGTTGATGGCACCCAGAGCCTTGATGAGGTCGGCGAGAGCATTTTCAAAAAGATGCTTGCCGTGGCCTCGGGTGAGAAAACCAAATCCGAAGAGCTTGACTTTGGGGACGCCGAATTTGTGCCCTGGCAGGTTGGCGCCCAGATGTAGCGCCGCGACGTCAAGGCATTTTCCCGGCGATCAGGGCCGGGTCGAGATGGGTGCGTCCCAACGTCACGCCCCAATGCAGATGGGCACCTGTAACCCGCCCGGTTTTACCGACTTTGCCGATCGGCGTTCCCTTTTTCACCATTGCCCCCTGCTTGACCAGTATGGCGCTCATGTGGGCGTAGACGCTGGTCAAGCCGAGCCCGTGATCGAGCATCAGTGTTTTACCCGTATAGAACATGTCATCATTGACCAGGGCGACCCTGGCATCGGACGGGGCCTTGATGATGGTTCCTTCCGGGGCCGCAATATCGGTACCGTTGTGGGGATTTTTCGGCTTGCCGTTAAGAATCCGCTGGGATCCGAAAACCCCTGAAAGCGGCCCTGTCACCGGCCAAATAAAACCCCCGGCAAAATAGGCATCAGCCGTATCGAGTCCCCGCACCCGGCCAATTCCCGCATTGTCAGCCTTGATGCGGGCCACGTCTTCAGGTTTCGGCGTTACTTTTCCTGCGGGCAGACCATCAATGCGCTGAACCTTGTATTGCCGGGTCGCCACGTTCAGCGTTCGACGATCTGATTTTCCATCACTGCCGGTGATATTCAGAACCGCCTGATCTGGCGCATCGCGGCCAAACCCGATCAGGAAGCGGCCATCGGTGGAAAGGGCCAGTCGTTTACCATCGAGCTCGACCCTGTTACCGGGTTCTGTTTTTCCGATAACAAGTCCCCCCTGGATGAAATTACCCTCAAGGCTGACTTCACCAGCATCGGCACGGGGGGAAAACAGGAATAAGACAAGAACTAAAAACCCCTTACTCACAACAGGTTTCCTTGCTTTCCGTCATCTTTTTTGGGTTTTTTCACAGGCTTACCGGTAGCGTTTGCCGCGACTTTTCCATCATGGAACCGTATTTGAAGACCCATACCGGGTTTGACCTCGCCAACCGCTGAAAGGGCATTATCGGCATTGTCGCTAACCAGCGCAAAACCCCGTTCCAGCACCCGCTGATAGGAAAAACTTTCCAGCAACGCCGCCGCCTGCGCCAACTTTTGCCGGCGTTCACTGACGAGTCCTTTAGCGCCCTGCTTTATAGCCCGCGCAACGCCGTTCAACCTGACCCGGGCATGTTCAATGCGTTGACCCGGTTTGGCAATCGCCGCCGCCGTTTCAGCGAGACGAGCCCGACGACTTGCCAATCCCGTACGCAGACTGAACGTTAAGCGTTCGGCCCAGTCATCAAGACGCTGGGAGGAGTCTTCGACAACCCGGCGTAAATTCGGCAATCCCCGCGCTAGCCCTTCAAGTATTGCCCTGTGCTGAGTCAGGGTGCGATTCATGACATTGACCAGTCGCAAACCGCTGTCCATGACCTGCGCCTGTAATTCAGAGCGCACCGGAACCGCCAGTTCTGCGGCGGCGGTTGGCGTCGGTGCCCGCATGTCGGCGGCATAATCAATCAGGGTTGTGTCGGTTTCATGGCCGACGGCCGATATCAGGGGCACGGTGCAGCTGGCTGCAGCACGAACGACCTGTTCTTCGTTAAAGGCCATAAGGTCTTCAAGGGAGCCGCCACCGCGCGCGACAATCAACAAATCAGGGCGGGGGACCGTGCCACCTGCCGTCAAGGCGCTGAAGCCGTTGATGGCGGCGCTGATTTCCGCAGCCGCCTTGTCGCCCTGAACCAGCACCGGCCACAAGATGACACGAACCGGGAAGCGGTCCGAAAGGCGATGCAGGATATCGCGGATGACCGCCCCGGTCGGTGAACTGACAACGCCGATGACTTGCGGCAGGAAGGGCAGTTCCTTTTTACGCTCCGGATCAAAAAGCCCTTCTTCGGTGAGCCGGTTTTTTCGTTCCTGCAGCAGTTTAAGAAGTGCGCCTTCACCCGCAAGCTCAATGGAATCAATAACGATCTGATAGCTTGAGCGTGCCCCGTATGCGGTAATCCGTCCCGTCGCCACCACTTCCATGCCATCTTCAGGGGCGATAGACAGGCGACCCGCAGCGCCGCGCCAGCAAACCCCGTCGAGCACAGCGTCGTCATCTTTCAGGCGAAGGTACAAATGACCCGATGCGGCACGTTTGAAGCCGGTAATCTCGCCACGCACCCGAACCCTTGGAAAACGGTCCTCAAGGGTACTTTTCAGCGCCTGCGACAGTTCCCCCACGGAAAGTTCCGGAAGATTATGTACAGATTCTTCAAGGGATGTCTTTTCAGTCATGGCCGACAGTATGTATGGTGGTGTTGTGGAAATGAAGAAGGATTTTAAGATGAAGGTTTTGGTTGTCGGTTCAGGTGGTCGTGAGCATTCCTTATGCTGGGCCATCGCCAAGTCGCCAAAGTGCGATGAACTGTTCTGCGCCCCCGGTAACGCCGGTATTGATGGGATTGCCATCTGTGTTGATATCGGCGCCGATGATATTGATGCCCTTGTCGGTTTCGCAATCGATAACGCCATCGACTTTGTCGTCGTCGGCCCCGAAGCGCCCCTGGTTGATGGCTTGGTCGACAGACTTGAAGAAGCCGATATTCTGGCCTTTGGCCCAAGCGCCGCCGCAGCGGCCCTTGAAGGCTCAAAAGGCTTCATGAAGGATTTATCCGCCAAATACAATATCCCAAGCGCCGAATACGGGCGTTTCGACGAACCGGAAGCCGCCAAGGAATTCATCCTGCGCCACAAAACGCCCATTGTCGTCAAGGCGGACGGGCTGGCTGCGGGTAAGGGCGTTATCATCTGCCAGAACAAGAATGAAGCCTACGCTGCGGTCGACCACATTATGACCGAACGAGCCTTCGGCGGGGCCGGCGAGGAAGTTATCATCGAGGAATTCATGGAGGGTGAGGAAGCCAGCTTCTTTGTCCTTTGCGACGGTGTTAATGCCGTTGCCCTCAGGTCCGCGCAGGATCACAAGGCCGCCTTCGATGGCGATGAAGGCCCCAACACCGGCGGCATGGGTGCCTATACCCCCGCCCCGATCGTTGATGACGCCATGGCCACCCGGATCATGGATAAAATCATCACCCCGACGATCAAGGCGATGGCGGCAGAAGGCAAGCCCTACAAAGGAGTTTTGTACGCTGGCCTGATGATCACCAGTACGGGACCTAAATTGATCGAATTTAACGTCCGCTTCGGTGACCCGGAATGTCAGCCGCTGATGCTGGCGTTGAAATCCGACATCCTGACAGCCCTGATTGCCAGTGCCGATGGCACGCTCGATAAAATCAAACTGAAATGGCATGACGAGGCCACCCTGATTGTTGTTATGGCGGCCAATGGTTATCCCGGTCGATATGAAATTGGCAGCGAAATCAGAGGTGTAGAAGAAGCGAACGCCATGGACGGCGTTTTTGTCTTCCACGCTGGGACAAAAGCCGAAAACGGCGCATTGTTGGCCAATGGGGGGCGGGTGCTGGGCATTACGACGAAAGCGAAAACTGTCGCCCAGGCACAAAAACTGGCTTACAAGGCGGTCGCCAAAATCGACTGGCCGGAAGGCTTCTACCGTACCGATATCGGCTGGCGCGCTGCCAAACGTTAATGGAACAAGAGAGACGACCAATGGACGATAAAACCCGCACCGAACTGGAAGCAGCCGCTTTTCGTGGCCTTGTAGGCCACCTTGGCAAGCGCACCGATGTGCAAAACATCGACTTGATGAATCTGGCCGGTTTCTGCCGCAACTGCCTGTCAAAATGGTATATGGCGGCGGCCAAAGAGCGCGATATCGATATGTCCTATGACGAGGCTCGCGAAATCGTCTACGGCATGACCTACGATGAATGGAAGCGCGATTTCCAGAGCGAAGCGTCCGAAGAGCAAAAGCAGAAATTCCAGGACACCATGCCCCTGCACGCCGACATCAGCGGCCATAATAAATAATCCTGAAGGTGTTACATGGAACCACATGTGGCTGCGTTAAGTGATTCAACATACCGTCCCGTCTGGCTCGATTCCGGGGGCAGGCCAGATATCTTGGCGTCATTGGAGGGGAATGCCCGTTGTCAGTTGCTGATAGTCGGTGGCGGTTTCACTGGCCTTTGGGCAGCCTTGCAGGCCAAGGAACGACTGCCTGACCTTGATATTATGCTGGTTGAGCAAACCTTTGTTGGTGATGGGGCCTCCGGGCGCAACGGTGGTTTCCTGAACACCAGCCTGACCCACGGCGAAACCAACAGCGACTACCATTTTCCCGGTGAAAAGGAACGCCTTGAGGAACTGGGACTACAGAACATGAAGGAATTTATCGAAACTCTGGAACGCTACAACATTGACGCCGAGTACGAGCATGTCGGCCATTTATCAGTCGCCACCAACGAACCCATGGCCACCAAGTTACGGACACAATTTGAAGCCGAAAAAGCACTGGGCCGGGATGTCGTCTGGTTTGATGGTGATGACATGCGCCGCGAAGTCAACTCCCCCACCTATACGGCCGGGTTATGGCATCGCGAGGGACAAGACGGCGTGGTCAACCCTGGCAAGCTTTGCTGGGGGTTGAAGGAAACCATCCTGTCGCTGGGCGTGCGCATTTTCGAGAACACACCCGTCCTTGATGTCACCCCTGATGGTGATGGCATGATGACGACCTGTGGCGGTGGGGCCATCCGAAGCGACAAAATTCTGATGGCGACCAATGCCTTTCGCAGTCTGCTCCCGCAAATCCGCAAACAAGTGATACCCGTCTGGGATTATCAAATCGCCACCGAACCCTTAACCCCCGAACAGCTAGAAGCCATCGGCTGGGGTAAAACCCGTCATGCCCTCTCAAACGAAGCCAACATGTTTCATTATTACCGATTGACAAAGGACAACCGCATTACCTGGGGCGGCGGCGGTGCCGTTTGCTATTATTTTGGCAGCCGCACGGATCAGGGTGTCGCCGATGACCGGGGTCGATTTGAACGTCTGTCTAAAGAATTCTTTGAAACCTTTCCGCAGTTGCAGGGAGTCAGGTTCAGCCACCGCTGGAGCGGCATTATTGCCTCATCAACACGGTTCTGCATGGTCCCGGGCGTTGCTTTTGACGGGCGCGTGTCGTGGGCCGTGGGTTACACGGGGCTGGGTGTCGGGGCTACCCGGTTTGGCGCCCGCATTGGCCTGGAATTACTGGGTTATCAGCCCAGCGATGTTCTGGACACGCTGTTTGTCAAAAGGCGGGCCATGAACTGGGTCCCTGAACCCTTTCGCTGGATTGGCGTGACCCTGACCCGCCACGCCCTTGCAAAAGCCGATGCCAACGGAGGCAAACGGGGGCTATGGTTAAAGTTTCTGGATTTCTTCAATATGGGATTTGCCTGCTAGAGATTCTTCAATCTGCGGCATGGTCAACAATCGCATAATATTTCTTGATGGTACCGCTCGTCTGCCAGCGACAGACCGTGCCCATGGGAATGAAGAAGGCGTCCCCGGCTGTGAACTGGTGGGCCTTGCCGTCCCCCTCGGTGATCGTCAGTTCCCCTTCCAGCAGTTGTACGAATTCATGCCAGGGAAATGGCCTCATCTCGCTATCAAAGGCCGTGCTGTCCCACATGCCGACAAACATGTTTCCAGCATCGTTAGTGAAAAGAACATTGTCACGTTGCAGCGGCGCATCGCCAACGATCACCAGGGGGCCGGTGCTATCCATCTTTATCAAACCAGCCTCAAGGGTTGCCTGATCAAGGATCATAACGCCGCCCTCAGCTGAAGCGATTTCAGGGGTAGCAGCATTCGGGTCTGCGTAGGTCATATAGAATTTTCTTAAAAACCCGACCTGTTTCCAGCTAACGGGTATGGCGTTGCGAATGCAGAAAGATTGCCCCGCTTTAACCGTCGTTTCGTTTCCATCGCCATCAACAATGGCGACCTGACCTTCTAGAACCCACATGAACTCATCACCGGGGTACGGGCCAAATTGTTCCTGCATGGTGGTCGTCGTCCAGACGCCCACGCTTAAGCCCAAGGCCTCATCTGCGTAGTATTCATGCAGATATTGCTCGGGCAACTCGGATTGAAAATCAGCCTGATCAAGCTGCATTGGCTGCAACCCTGTTTCTGCGGGGCCCTTGCGTTCAAACCGAATAACTGTCTTCTCGAAGCTCATAGCGTGTTGGTACTTTCTGGCAAACTGGAATTTAAAAATAATACAGTGAAATCAACGCCACCGGAAACAGCTTTAATATTTCCAAATCTCTGTAATTAAGAATAGAAGGGAAAAGGTCTTTTAGAGTTTGATCAGGCATACGGAGCATCCCCTGTCCGAATTATCATCGCGTCCGAACATCGTTATGATTATTCCCGATCAACTGGCCCAGCTATGTGCGCCCTCGCGCTTCGTGATGATGAGTGGGCGGTTGCCATCTAAAACCGCCGCCTGGGACAATGCTGTAGAATTCTCGTCGGAAGTGCCGACCTTTGCGCATTATTTGGCAGCCGAAGGGTATCGGACGTGTCTTGGCGGGTAAATACATTTCATCGGCCCCGACCAGTTGCATGGATACGGCACGTGACGTCGCCCACGATTACGTCCGCAACACCATGCTGATCTATCAACTTGAGAAGCGCGGGTGCTTTCCTAAAGTTTAGGGCTTTAGCGTAAATCCTTGAAAAACTTCTTCAACAAGGCACTGGCCGATGTTTCTTCCATACCGCCAACCACTTCGGGGCGGTAGTGGCAGGATGATTGTTCGAACACCCTGGGGCCATGATCAACGCCGCCGCCTTTGGCATCGTAGGCACCGAAATAAAGCCTGCGTAGGCGGGCGAAGGAAATCGCCGTCGCACACATGGGACAGGGTTCAAGGGTGACATACAGGTCACAGTTTTCGAGCCGCGGGTTTTGCAGTTTGGCCGCCGCTTCCCTGATCACCAGCATCTCGGCGTGAGCCGTCGGGTCGTTCTTTTCTTCCGTACAGTTTCCAGCCCAGGCAAGGACCTCGCCGCTTACCGCGTCGACAACCACCGCCCCGACCGGCACTTCGCCCCGGTCGGCGGCTTTTTCGGCCTCTTTCAAGGCCATTGCCATGTAGGTAAACTGATCCATAGGCAAACAGTGAACCCAGCATCAAGCGCCGTCAATACGCTTTGGCGTGGGCGCTGATCAGGGCGCTTAGATGCAACAAAATATATAGCGGAACGATAAATCCCGGAATCATCGAAAGCGGCAGTGTCGACATCAACGCGCTCGTTGGGCCATCGCCAAGAAAAGTTGTTCCGAATGCTCCTGAAGTTAACGTTCCAGTGCCAACGGCGACGAGAAACCCCAGCGGCGGCTCATCGGGGGTCGGTTTGAAAAAACCCGACACGGCGGCATTAAGGCTTATCGAAAACCAGATCAGCAGCACCGTCGCAACAAGATAAAAAATTGACCGTTTGTCACTCGTTTGGCTGGCGTTTGTTATCATCGCAGAAGAAGACACTGGGATATTCCTTTCTTATAGGTGTAATTTCATAAATTATTAAATCGTCAGCACTTGTTAGCTTATACACAGTGGTTCCCATCATTCTTTGCATGCATTACATTCTGCCCTTATGAAAACACCGATCATTGGCATAACGTTGGATTCGGAAGATGCCGGCGGGTACTCAAATTTCCCCTGGTATGCCTTGCGTGAAAATTACGCTGGTGCGGTCTCTGGTGCCGGTGGTCTGCCGCTGGCCCTGCCCCATCAACTAGACAGGGTTGAGCAGTATCTGGACCTGATTGATGGTTTGCTGATTACCGGCGGTAATTTCGATGTAGACCCGGCCCTGTTCGGGGTCAGTGATCGTCATGACAGTGTCGTCACCAAAGATCACCGCACCAGCTTCGAGATGGCGATAACAAAAGGCGCGCTTGAGCGCAACATGCCAGTCCTTGGTATTTGCGGGGGCCAGCAGTTGTTGCATGTTATTTTGGGGGGCACCCTGATTCAGCATATCCCCGATGCTATTGAGCAGGCGCTTGCCCACGAACAACCAAATCCCCGCGATGAGGCCGGCCATCAGGCATTTATCAAGGAAGGAACCTTGCTGCGCCGTATCGTCGGCACCGACACCCTTGAAGTCAACAGCGCCCATCATCAGGCGGCTGCCGATGAACCTGAAGGGGTTATCATCAATGCCCGCGCCCCGGATGGCGTTATCGAAGGCATTGAATGTGATGCCTACGCTTTTTGTATGGGCGTCCAGTGGCACCCGGAATTTAATATCAGTGAAGGTGATGAGTTGATTATCAAGGCTTTTATCGCCGCCGCCCAAAGCTGCAATGACTGAACAAAAACCTGAACGCATCGCCAAGGTTCTGGCCCGGGCCGGTTTGTGTTCACGCCGCGAGGCCGAACGCTGGATCGAGGCGGGCCGTGTTCAGGTCGATGGCAGGACCCTGGACAGCCCGGCTTTTACCGTCGATAAAAAAAACATCATCATGGTCGACGGCAAACCTCTGGCCGAACCCCAGGAAACCAGGCTGTGGCGCTATCACAAGCCGACCGGCCTGGTAACCACCCACAAGGACCCGCAAGGTCGACCAACGGTGTTCGAGCGCCTGCCCAAGGAACTGGGCCGGGTTATCTCCATCGGTCGCCTCGACCTGAATTCCGAAGGATTACTGCTGTTGACCAATGACGGGGAATTGGCCCGACGTATGGAAATGCCAGCAACAGGCTGGCTTCGCCGCTATCGGGTCAGGGTCAGGGGCACGGTTGACGAAGAAAAACTAAAAAAACTCAAGGACGGCATCACCATCGCCGGTGTCAACTATGGCTCCATTGATGCGGTCCTCGACAGCAAGACCCGAACAAACGCCTGGCTGAGTGTTTCTTTAAGCGAGGGCAAAAACCGGGAAATCCGCAAAGTCATGGAGCACATGGATTTGAATGTTAATCGCCTGATCCGGCTTTCCTACGGCCCCTACCATCTGGACAAAATGACCCGCGGAGCGGTTCAGGAAGTCTCCGCCAAAATGCTGCGCAACCAGTTAAGCGACGATGACGCAAAAACGGCTGGCAAGTCCCGTGGCAAGGGTTGGGCGAAGGCAAAAAAGGCACCGAAGAAAAAACGCACATTAAGCCTGAGCAAGAGTCGCAAGTGAGAATCATCGGTGGCAAATTTAAAGGGCGTACATTAAGCGCCCCACCGGGACGGGATGTCCGCCCGACATCGGACAGGGCCCGTGAGGGCATCTTCAACATCCTCGCCCATTCCATCGACTGGGATGGCTTCGACGGCCAAACCGTACTCGACGTTTTTTCCGGCACCGGTGCGTTAGGGCTTGAGGCGATGTCCCGCGGTGCCAACCACGGGGTATTCATCGACAATGATCCGGTCTCCCTGAAGTGCCTGCGCGCCAATGCAGCGAGCCTTGGCGAAGCCAGCAATATCACCCCGCTTAAACTCGATGTCACTCGTCTGGCACCACCACCCAGAATAACAGGGGCTCCTCTCGGCCTGGCATTTCTCGATGCCCCTTATGGCTCTAACCTGACCGATCAGGCCTTGTTGGGGCTTTGTAACAAAGGCTGGATTGCCGCCGGCGGAATTGTCGTCGTTGAAACCGGTAAAGATGATGAGCTTGCCATTCCGCGTCAGTTTGAAACCCTGGATGCCCGCACCTACGGTGCAGCGCAGGTTACGTTCCTGCGGCTATCGTAAATATCCCTCGACCCGGTAGACCAGGTCGTAACGCCGATGGCGTTCGGGGTGGGGGGCAAAATCCCAACGCCAGTCCGCCGTATGAACTTTCAAATTTTGCGGAATACTGACACCGGCCAGCGGGTCATCTTTCTCGACCACCTCGCCATCAAGGCAGAGTTGCTGTTCGACTTCTGAAATCAGGCAAATTTTCGCCGCTGATCGTTGCAGCGCCTCTAGATGGGCTTGCATCAGTGATGGGGCAACTGTCGCCTCAAGCCCGGCAAAGGCCATCGGCAGAATCGGAAGCTGGCTGAGCACATTCAGGGAAATCACAAGATCGGCCCCACCCGGGGCAATATCCGGGGCCTCGGGCGGCGTTCGCGAGGTGCCGTCATGGAGCGCTTCGACAAAACCCGTGATATCGCGGGTCTCCAAGCTGACATTGGAGAACGGCCGGATGGCTTTCCGTACCGTCGGCATGTGCAGGATATCGACCAGAACGACCTCGTCGAAATGATCCGACAGTTCTTGCAGCGGGACGTCATAAAGGAGCCCTGAGCCCAGCACCACGACCCTGCCCCGGCTTCCTTGCATAGCCTGACAAATCCAGTTCCGGCACTGGTGCAAGTGTGGTTGCCAGGCGGCCTGACAGCGTTTGTAGCGGGCCTGCATACCAATCAGTTCACGAAGGTAGCCCATATCCTTGACCGGCCTCGGGCACGGGGTCGTCAGGTGCTGGAAAAACTCATAGAGCATTAGCGTCTGCCGAACAGCTTCTCGATATCGGCAAGTTTCAGCTCAACATAGGTCGGGCGGCCATGACTGCACTGGCCGGAATGGGGTGTTGCCTCCATCTCGCGCAGCAGGGCGTTCATCTCTGTCGCATTGAGACGCCTGCCCGCCCGCACCGAGCCATGACAGGCCATTTTTGCGGCAACATCGCCAAGTCGGTCTTTGAGCGCCAGTGCCTCATCGTGTTCGGCCAGATCATCAGCCAGGTCACGCAACAGACCCTGAATATCACAATCACCCAGCAAAGCCGGAACCTCGCGAACAACAAGGGCGCCGGGACCGAAGGCTTCGATGGTCAGGCCCAGCTCAAATAATTCATCGGCCCGTCCATTCAGGCGATCGACGGCGGTTTCATCCATTTCAACGACTTCCGGGATCAGCAGGCCCTGACGGCTAACCCCGCCCTGTTCGAGGGATTTTTTAATGCGCTCATGAACCAGTCGTTCATGGGCGGCGTGTTGATCGACGATGACAATGCCGTCGACAGTTTGGGCGACGATATAAGTTTCATGCAACTGCGCCCTGGCCACGCCAAGGGGGTAATCGGACAGATCTTCACCCTCATCTACGGCGACGCCAACATTGAAGGCATCCGGGGCAGCCAGTGGTGCTTCAAGGCCACTGCCCGGTGCAAAAAAGCTGGCCGCCCGTTCGGCCAGCCCCGCGGGAAATGAACTTCCGCCAGTGTATCCGCCGCCACCGCCGCCCATGGGCAGGGAACCGGATTGCACAGCGGCCAAGGCACCATGGCCTACGGTGGTTGAGGCCCGGTGTCCGGCTTCGGCCAGGGCATGTTTGACCGCCCCGACAATCAGTCCGCGGACCAGGGCGGCGTCGCGAAAGCGCACCTCGGTCTTGGCCGGATGGACATTGACGTCCAGGGCGTCGCTGGGAACATCCAGGAACAGCGCCACCATGGGATAGCGGTCGCCAGCCAGAAAATCCCGGTATGCGCCCCTGAGCGCGCCATAGAACAGTTTGTCGCGAACCGGCCTGCCGTTGACGAACAGGAACTGCATTTGCGCGTTGCCCCGATTCAGGGTCGGCAAACCGGCATGACCGCTCAAAAAGACGCCTTCACGCTCGGCATCAATAGAAAGGGCGTTATCAGCGAAATCCCGACCCATGATCGCGCCCAGCCGCTCAAGACGACTACCCAGCAGGTCACCCTGGGACGGGGCCAGGCGCAACATATCGCGCTCGCCGTTATTCAGGGTAAAGCCGATGTCGGGATGGGCCATGGCCAGCCTTTTCACGGCTTCGCTAACATGGCCAAGCTCGGCGCGGGGGGTTTTCAGAAACTTCAGCCGCGCCGGGGTCGCATAAAACAGGTCGCGGACGTCAATGCGGGTGCCGACGGGATGAGCGACCGGGCACGGTGTACCAATGACACCGCCCTCAACGCTCAACATCCAGGCCTCTTCGTCGACAGGGCGACGACTGGTCAGTTGCAGGCGACTGACCGCACCTATTGACGCCAAAGCCTCACCACGAAAACCAAGGCTGGCAATATTTTGCAGATCATCATCGGGGAGTTTCGACGTCGCGTGACGCTCAATAGCCAGGGGCAGTTCATCACGCGACATGCCCTTGCCATCATCGGTGACGGTAATTTGGGTGCGGCCACCGTCACGAACAAGAATGTCGATATGGCTGGCACCGGCATCAATGGCATTTTCGACAAGTTCCTTAACCGCAGAGGCTGGCCGCTCGACCACTTCGCCAGCGGCGATGCGATTGACCAGGTTCTCCGGTAAGCGGCGTAAGGTCATGCAGGTTCGCCCATTTCCGACAAAAATTGCCGCGCCAGTTTCTTGCCGGCTTCCACAGCCGGTTGGTCGAAAGGATTTACCCCCAAAAGATGGGCGGCAATGATGGTTTCGAGCATGAAATGCATCATCAACCCACCGAGTGCCTCCTCGTTAAGCGCGGTGATGCTGATCACCCGGGTTGGACATCCCCTGTCGATAAGAGCCGTCGCCGTCGCCCGCTGTTCGGCGTCCAGAAGATCACCCATTGAACGGCCATTCAGGTAAGACAGGCGCTCATCGCTGCTGGTGTTGACAGTCCCGCCAGCACCGGCAATATCAAGGGTTAACAGGGTGAACATCTTGTCCGTCGGTCCATCCAGAAAAAGTTGCAACTGACTATGCTGGTCGCGGGTGCCAAGGGCCCCGATCGGGGTCGTGCCGTTACCGCCCTTGCCCAAGCTTTCGGCCCACAATTGCTGAAACCACAAGCCAAAACTGGCCAGTCTGTCGGCGTAAGGCATCAATACCGTCGACGTTGCGCCCTTGTTTTCAAACAACGACACGTTAATTGCCGCACCGACCGCAGCCGGGCAATCCGCCGCTGTCTTTGCATCAAGAGCCGCCTTTAAAACCATATCCGCGCCAGAACGTATAGCCGCAGCGTCGAGCCCTGCGATCATCGCCGGTAACATACCAACCAGTGACAGCACTGAAAATCTGCCGCCGATGCCAGGGTCATGATCGAGCACGCTTATACCCCGGCTCGTGGCAATCTGGCGCAGCGGATTGTCACCGGGCTCGGTAATGATCAGGAATTTATCAGCAGCTGCGGCATCACCGGCCTGTTTATCCAGTGCCCCCAGACAAATCAAAAACTGGGTAATTGTTTCAGCGGTGCCGCCGGATTTTGATATAACGATGAAACCGGTGCGTTCAAGCCCAACCTGCCGCAACAGCGCTTCGAAGGTATGGGGGTCGATGTTGTCGATAAAATGAAGACGCGGCGCACCCGTCCCTGGCCCGAAGCCCACATCGGCAAGCGCGCATACGGTTTGTCCGCCAAGGCTGGAGCCGCCGGTTCCAAGAACGACAACATCATCAAAATCTTGCCGCCAACGCTCTGCCACAGGCTTTAAGGATTGCAAGTCGGCGTCCGTTTCGGCCAGACGCAACAGCGGCAGACTGTTGTCCGCATAGGCCTGGGCAATAGCTTCCAGCGCCGCGCCCGTTTGGGCAAGACTGGCAGCGTATTGATCGTCTGTCAGCCCGCGCCCGCCAATAGCGCTGGCAAAACAATTTTTAATGTCGTGACGGTAGAGCATCGATAAAAACCCGCTAAAGGGAATCAGCAGCCTATACTTTAGAGCTTTAAGGTGTCGAGGTCACACCTTCAGGTGCGCCAACAACAACAACGACCATATTATCGGGATCGAGTAGCTTTTTTGCCAGCCGGTTAACATCCTTCAGGTTGACGGCTTCGACCAGTGTATTGCGCCTGTCCAGGAAATCGATCCCCAGCTTTTCAAGCTGCATGGAAACCAATATGGAGGCGATGCCGCCCGTCGATGTAAAGCGTAGCGGATAGGAGCCGATCAGATAGGTTTTGGCGTCGGCAAGTTCTTCAGGTGTAACACCGGTTTCGGCCATAGTCCGCCACTGGTCTTTCAAGACTTCAAGGGTTTCCCCGACACGGGCGTTGGCGGTTCCGCCGTAGCCCTGAACCAGCCCGGCATGATCAAGCGGATAAAGATAACTACCGATGGAATAGGCAAGGCCGCGTTTTTCCCTGATTTGCTCATACAATCTGGACGTAAAACCGCCGCCACCGAGAATGTGATTGAGGACATAAGCGGCGTAAAAATCAGGGTCGGAGCGTTTCAATCCCTTTTGCGCGAAGGCAATGGCGCTTTGGGGAATATCCATTTTAACAACCTTGGTCCGACCTGCCGTTTGCGGTTGAATGTCCTTCACGCTGAAACCTTGTGACTTTGCCGGTAAGCCAGCGAAGACCTCATCAAGGAAACGGCCCAGTTCTGCGGCGTCCATATCACCGACCACCGCAATGACCAGGTTATCGCGGGCCAGGCGCTGGCGGGTAAAGGCGCGAAGATCATCGCTTGTGATCGCCTTGACGGTTGCCATTGAACCTTCAACGCGGCGGCCGTATGGATGATCAGGGAACAGTTCCCGGGCAAGAGTTTGCCCGGCAATGGTGTCAGGATCTTCCTGATCACGACGCAAACCAGCCAGAATTTGCCCACGAATGCGTTTCACCGGCGTGTCATCGAAGCGGGGCTCAAGAAGCGCAACTTTCAATAAATGAAAGGCCTGATCCTTGTTCTCGCTTAAGGTCTTAAGACGGCCACTAAAGGCGTCGCGCCCGGCGTTAAAGCGAAGTTCTATGGACAAGTCTTCCAGACGACGCTGAAACGTTTGGCTGTCCAGATCGCCCGCCCCTTCATCCAGCAGGCCAGAAACCATATTGGCGAGGCCATCCTTGCCGACAGGGTCGAGGGCTGCACCACCCCGAAAGGCAAAGCGCACATTAACGATCGGATTTATGGTGTCACGGACCAGCCACGCGGTAACCCCGGCGGGGCTGACCACACGTTCGATACTGACCGTATGGCCCGCTTCATGACCTGCACGCAACGGGGCCGGTACGGCCAGCCAGACGACAAAGGCAATAAGAACGATCCCCTTCAGGTTCATGGCGACGCCTCCCCTTCGAGCACGGCGGTGACCGAGGGTCTGCCATCAAGGACGGCGCGGGCCGCCGCATTGACCTGGGTCCGCGTCACCACGTCAATACGGTGAGGCCACTGTTCTACATCTTCGATGGTCCTGCCTGAAACCAGCGCCGAACCCAGAACCCTTGCCCCGTCAGACAGGGAATCGCGGGCATAAACGGCCTCTGCAATCATCGATTTTTTGACTCGCTCGACATCTTTGTCCTGAACCCCTTGCTCAAGCAGTTTGGCGACTTCTTCTTCCATCGCTTTTTCCAGAATTTCCATGCTGATGCCGGGGGCCGGGGAAGCATAAAAAGCAAAAAGGCTCGGCCCCAAAGAGTCCGATCCATAACCAGCGCCGGCAGAGACGGCGAGCTTTTTATCAACCACCAGGGACTTGTAGATCTGGCTGGTTGCACCGCCACCGATAATCCCGGCAAGAACTTCAAGGGCGTAGCTGTGCAAACTTTCGGGCCCACCGGCAATGGAGGTATGACGACTTGGCGCCAGATAGGTACGGCTCCACGATGGCTGACGAACCCGTGCATCTTTCAGGCTGATGCGTCTGGAGGCGCTTTGTGGCGGTTCAGACGGGCGAGCGCGATCCAGCAAGGGGGAGCCCGGAACTTTCCCGTAGGTTCTTTCAGCCAAGGGCTTCAGTTCCGCCATGTTGATGTCGCCAGCAACAACAAGAACCGCATTCCCGGGACTATACCACTTTCTATAAAAGGTTCGCAGATCATCGACGCTCAGGTTGCGAATTTCGTGCTCCCATCCGACAATCGGACGACGGTATGGGTAATTTAGAAACAACGCCGCATTGACATGTTCACGCAAAATAGCACCGGGATCATTGTCGGTGCGCTGGCGGCGTTCTTCCAGCACAACAAGGCGTTCTGTATCGACTTCCTCCGGGTCGAGGATAAGATTTCGCATCCTGTCGGCTTCCATGGTCATCATCTTTTCAAGATGCTGGACGGCGACAGTCTGGTAATAACCCGTATAATCCAGCGACGTGAATGCGTTTTCCGAACCGCCTACACGGGCGACACTTTTTGAAAACGCGCCAGCGGGAAATCTTTTAGTACCCTTGAACATCAAATGCTCAAGCAAGTGTGCAGAGCCTGTCTTGCCCGGAGCCTCATCGGCGGCACCGGCCTTGTACCAGACCATGTGGGTGACCACAGGCATCCGGTGGTTGGAAACAACCACCACCTGCATTCCATTGGTGAGTGTGAATGTTTGCGGGTTGAAAACACCATGCCCGGCCGTGGCATCAAGGGGCGAAAGAACAGTACTCAAACCCGCCAGAATGAGGGGAAACCAAGCCAGGCCGCGGGAAACAGGATTAATCGAACAAACTCCCCCAGAAGCCTTTATCTTCTCCATCTCTGGATGAGCCACCACCACCCTGGCGCTGGATTGACGGTGCCGGCGTTTCCTCTATAACGTCGCCGGAAGCCTGCTTCCTGCGCATACGGCGTTCTTCGACAGCCGGATCAATAACCGCCCCCTTCAAGCCCGTGGTTTGCTTCCAAAAGAGAATATTATCGGCAAAACTTTCGTCGTTGCCCCCGGACAAAGCCGCTGTTTCGTTGTTGACGAGGGAACGGATGTCAGGATTGGCCTGGTCAGCCCCGGCATTTGTTAAAAGGGCAATAATTCCCGGGCTCTGGTTTAACTCTGCCTGGGCGGCAGTTTGCGCGGCGGTGGCAGGAGGCACACCGGCGTTTGACAGAAGAGCTTCTCTGGCATCGTTGCGTGGCGTCAGGGTCTGCGGACGCTCAGCACCGGGTTTGGGCGGACGCAGACCAAAATCAGGCGGCAGGCTTAAGGGCGCACGGGAGTAGACGGCAAATTCATCAGGTGCACGTTTGTCTTCGCCAAAGACATTACTTTCCTGGGTTGTGCAGCCACCGAGCACCGGCACGGTAAATAACAGCGCCAGCAAAATAGAAGTCTTATTGGTCATCTTTTTCCGCATTTTCTTCGTCTGTGCCTATTTTATTCTGTTCAGGCCCTCTGAACAAGGAGTCTAGCACTAAAACCACCGCACCAACAGTAATCCCTGCATCGGCAACATTGAATGCCGGCCAGTGATAGGCACCAATGTAGAAATCAAGAAAGTCGGCAACCGCGCCATAATGGATACGGTCGATAACATTTCCAAGCGCACCACCAATAATCAAGCCAAGCGCATAACCGACAAGACGGTCCTCGGCGCGCTTTAACCACACCAGCAACACCATCACGACAATCAGCGCCAGACCAATTAGCAACCACTTATTCAGAGGGGAGTCCCCATCGAACATGCCAAAACTGACGCCCCTGTTCCAGCCCATTACCAGATTAAAGGATGGAAAAACAGCAATGGTTCTGGGAGACGCCATCACATCAAAAACGATCCACCACTTTGTCAGTTGATCGATAACGACAATGGCAAGGGCCACGAGAAGCCCCAACCTTAAAAATCCGGCATCCCTGTCCTCGCTCATTCAGTCTGACCCGGATTGTGTTCGGCGGCATCGGCGCAACGCCCGCAAGCTTCAGGGTGGGCCGGGTTGGAGCCGACATCTTCAAGAACTTTCCAGCAGCGTTCGCACTTTTCGCCTTTGGCAATTTCCGGCACCACGGCGACTCCGGCGACATCTTCAAGGGTAAAGGCGTCCGCCGGGGCCTCGTCGCTGGCAAAATGAACGCCTGATGTGATGAACAAATCACCCCGTTCGTCTGCCGCCAGCGACGACAAGGCATCAGTATATTCCTCGTCAGCATAAATGACAGGGGCAGCCAGCAGGCTTGAGCCAATCCTTTTTTCGGCGCGTTCGACCTCCAGCGCACCGGTCACGACCCTTCTCAACCGACGGATTTTTGACCATTTGGCGGCAAGCGCATCGTCGCGCCATTCATCAGGAATTTCCGGGAACAGGCGCAGGTGAACGCTTTCCTCTTCACCCGGATTGCGCTCCAGCCACGCTTCCTCTGCGGTGAAACAGATAAACGGCGCCAGCCAGGCGGTCAGGCAGTTAAAGACTTCGTTCAGCACGGTTCTGGCAGCCCGGCGATTGGTCGATGTTGCGCGATCACAGTACAGGCTGTCCTTGCGAACATCAAAATAGAAGGCCGACAGATCAATGGCGCAGAAGTTATGCAATTCGGTAAACAGCGGATGGAAGTGGAAGTCATCGCACGACTTGCGAATCATCGCGTCCATTTCCCACAACCGGTGCAAGGCCCAACGTTCCAATTCCGGCATTTGGGCGACCGGCAGGCGTTCACTGTCCTCAAAATCGTTCAGATTGCCCAGCAGGAAACGCAACGTGTTGCGCAGGCGACGATAGACATCCGTATGGCTCTTGATGATTTCAGGGCCAATTTTCAGATCTTCGGAATAATCCGAACCAACCACCCACAGACGCAGAATATCGGCGCCGTTGACGTTGACCACATCCTGGGGGGAGACGATATTGCCCAGGGACTTGGACATTTTATAACCGTCCCCGCCCATCACGAAACCATGGGTCAGGACAGCGTCGTAAGGGGCCCGTCCACGGGTTCCGCAGGATTCAAGCAAGGACGAATGGAACCAGCCGCGATGCTGGTCGGAGCCTTCAAGATACAGTGACGCGGGCCACTGAAGATCGTCACGGGCTTCCAGTACGAAACTGTGAGTCGATCCCGAATCAAACCAGACATCAAGGATGTCAGTGACCTGATCGAAATCATCAATATTGTGATCATCGCCCAGAAAGCGCGACGGGTCGGAGGCGAACCAGGCATCAGCGCCTTCTTCACTGATCGCCTCAACAATACGTTCCAGCACTTTTTCATCCCTGAGCGGTTCGCCAGTCACCTTATTGACAAAGACCGTAATCGGCACGCCCCAGGCCCGTTGTCGTGAGACGCACCAGTCCGGGCGGGTTTCGATCATGCCGTTTAAGCGATTGCGCCCGGCTTCGGGGACAAAACGGGTTTCACTTATGGCTTTCAGGGCGGTTTCACGCAGGCCGTTTTTATCCATGGAGATAAACCATTGCGGCGTGTTGCGGAAAATCAGCGGTGCCTTGGAACGCCAGGAATGGGGATAGCTGTGGCTCAGTTTACCGGAAGCCAGCAAACCGCCAGCCTCAGTCAGTTTTTCAATGACCGCCTTGTTGCCGGGATAATAGGGTTTGTTTTTTTTGCCAATTGCCATCACGGGGGTACCGGCGAAAAGGCCGACATGGTCAAAGAACGTACCATCAGCGTCCACCGTATCGGGAACCGCGATGCCATTGGCGATGCCCAACTCCCAGTCATCTGCACCATGACCCGGGGCAATGTGTACGAACCCGGAACCGGTGTCGATTTCAACAAACCCGGCAGCCAGCATGGGCACATCGAAGCTGTAATAGTCATCGAGTTTGTGCAGCCCGTGACGGCAGACCGTTCCGGCCAGATCAGCGCCCTTAAGCGAATGAACGACGTCATGGGTGGAAATGCCTGCAGCGCTGCAAACGTCGGCGATCAGGGCCTTGGCGACAACAAGGGTCTCGCCAACCCGAGCCAGGCTTTCCTCGCCGACACCGGTGACCTTCAGGGCGACATAATCGACATCGTCACCGTAGGCGATGGCACGGTTGCCGGGGATGGTCCAGGGCGTCGTCGTCCAGATCACGATATCGGCCCCGGAAAGTTCGGGGATATTTGACTGGGCAACAGGGAAGCGCACAAAGATTGTCGTCGATGTATGATCGTGGTATTCGACCTCGGCTTCGGCCAGGGCGGTTTTTTCAACAATCGACCACATCACCGGCTTTGCTCCCTTGTACAGGGAGCCATCCATCAGAAACTTGCCAAGCTCGCGCACGATCTGCGCCTCTGCGGCGTAGGCCATGGTGGTATAGGGATTGTCCCAGTCACCAATGACGCCCAGACGCTTGAATTCCTCGCGCTGGATATCGATCCACTTATCGGCAAAATCGCGACATTCCTGGCGAAACTTGACGATCGGCACATCGTCCTTGTCTTCACCGGCCTCACGGTATTTTTCCTCGATCTTCCATTCGATCGGCAGGCCGTGGCAATCCCAACCGGGAACGTAGTTGGAATCCTTGCCCATCATCTGCTGGGAGCGTGAAATCACGTCCTTCAGAATCTTGTTTAAAGCATGGCCGATGTGAAGGTGGCCGTTGGCGTAGGGCGGGCCATCGTGAAGAATAAACTTTGTCCGCCCGGCACCAGCTTTCCGCTGGCGGCGATAAAGGTCCATCTTAAGCCAGCGTTTGAGCATTTCCGGCTCGCGCTGGGCCAGCCCGGCCTTCATCTTGAAGTCGGTTCGCGGTAGGAAAATCGTTGGTTTATAATCAATACTCATTTTGTATCCTGGGCCAGAATCCGCCGTGCATTATCGCTGTCTATGGCGATTTGTGCCTTTAAATCATCAATGCCGTCAAATTTCTTTTCCGGACGCAAATAATCTACCAGCCCAATGCGCAGGTGCTGACCATACAGGTCGCTATCGAAATCAAACAGATGGGCCTCGAAAATAGTGTCTTTTTCATCAAAGGTGGGGCGGCTTCCATAGTTGGCGACACCGTCATACCAGCGGGTCGTGCTTCCTTCATCAATTCCGGCGCGGATCGCATAAACACCGCGGGCCGGGCGCAAGTATTCCCCCAGATGCAGGTTCGCCGTGGGAAAACCAATCGTTCGCCCGCGAGCGTCGCCATGTTCAACCCGGCCATCAATTTCAAATTCCCGACCCAGCAAAAGAGCCGCCGCGCGGGGATCGCCTGCTCTCAGACATTCCCTGATGCGGGTTGATGAATAGACCGCCTGCCCATCATCGACGGCGCTGACACAGGTAAAGTCAAAACCTTCTTGCTGTCCTTTTTGAAGAAGCAATTCACAGTTTCCGGCCCGTTTATGGCCAAAAACAAAGTCATAGCCTGAGACCACATGGCGGGCACCCAAACCTTCAACCAGCACCTGTCTGATAAAATCATCGGCACTGAGGTTGGTAAAAGCCTCATCGAAATGCAGGACAATCAGGTTATCTACCCCCAAATCGCCAATGTGATGGGCCTTGGTTCGAAAAGGTGTCAGTCGGAAAGGCTCACCCTCTGGCATGAAAAGGGAACGCGGATGCGGCTCAAAACTGAGCACAGCCCAGGGAATTCCCTGATCGTGGGCGATACGCCCGGCCTCGCCGATAACCGCCCGGTGCCCTAAGTGGACACCATCGAAGTTACCGATGGCGACAGATGCGCCCCGGACCTCAGTTGGTAAATTTTCGAAATGTCTGAATATTTGCATTGCGCCAAGAAGATGTCCGTAGGTCCTTGATGGGTCAAGCGGAATCAGCCCTTGGTAGGCACCATTACTGTCGCTTCACCGTCAATGACCACCTTGTTTGCGACCAGACAAACCGTCTTCAACTCGACGAATCTCTTTTCAGGCAGCAGTTTTGTGACGGTGACACGGGCCGTAACCGTCTCCCCGGCGCGGACCGGCGCCTTGAAACGAAGCGACTGGTTAACGTAAATGCAACCCGGTCCCGGCAGCTTGGTTCCAACAACAGTCGAAATCAGGCTGGCCGTTAACATGCCATGGGCGATACGACCTTCAAAGATGGTTTCGTTGGCGAACTCATGGTTCAGGTGAACCGGATTGATATCCCCGGAAATTCCGGAAAACATAACGATATCGGCGTCGGTCATGGTCTTGCCGTAGACGTCGGTCATGCCTTCTTCTAGATCTTCAAAATAATAACCGTGCAATTCGAGATAGGTCATTTCCTGGTCCGTTCGCTCTTTATGATGGTTAAAATCAGCCGCCATGTTGCAGTGCAGCATCGACATGCCCGGCAATATACTGCGTAAGTGTTTTGCAAACAAGAAGCTGTTGGAGCTATCAGAATATTCCCATGGCTCAAAAAAATTGCTATTGAGGAGCTATGCGAGCGATAAAAAACAAACCCCGCGCGGGGAGGAAAAAAAACAATCCTGTATACAGTGCCTTCTCACGCAAGGTATTGACTGTTCTGCTTTTTCTTATTGCCTTAAACGCCCTGCCCGCCACAGCCCAGGAATCCTTCAGGATGGAGATGCCTCTTCGCTGTTCGCCGGGCATTGATTGCTGGATCGTCAATTACGTCGACATGGACCCGACACAGGGGGTCCGCGACTATATGTGCCGTGATGCTTCCTATGATACCCACAAAGGAACCGACATCGCGGTCATGGATGCCAGCGTCATGCGCGAAGGGGTCGAGGTTTATGCCTCGGCGACGGGTATTGTGCGGGGAGTCCGAAACGACATGCGCGACATCGACTTCAACCAGGGCGGCGGGGCCACATCGGTCGAAGGAAAGGAATGCGGCAATGGCGTCTTGCTTGATCATGGCAACGGATGGACAACCCAATACTGCCACATGCTTCGCGGTAGCGTCATCGTCGCCAAGGATGACAAAGTCGAAGTTGGACAGACAATCGGACTTGTTGGCCTGTCCGGACTAACCGAATTCCCGCATATTCATATTCAGGTCAAACACAATGAACAGGTGGTCGATCCCTTTGCCGGTCTTGGAAGAACCAAAGAATGCGGTATTGGCAAGGCTCCGCTATGGAAAACAAGCGCCTTGTTATCCATGCTATACGAACCAACAGCGCTCTATAACGTTGGTTTTTCCTCTACCACGCCCAACGCCCGCATCGCCCGCGAAGGTTTGTATGGGGGCGAGGTGTTGTTCGAAAAATCCCCGGTCATCGCCCTGTGGACGGACATGTTCTGGGTTAACCAGGGCGACAAATTGCAATTTATCATCACCGGCCCGGAGGGCCAGATCATGCTGGCCCACACCACCACCCTGAAAAAGAAACAGGCCCGCCGTTTTGCCTATGCCGGTATCAACAGGAACGAAGAACCCTGGCAGAAGGGCACATACACAGGCGAAATCCGCCTGATCCGCCCCGGATCGGATGAAGAATACAGCGTCATCAAGGTGATTAACGTTAACTAACGGCGACGACGAACCAGTTTCGGTGTTGAGCGCATGGACTTCATTACCCGTTTGGCGGGACCACGGCGTTTCGGTTTTTCGCTCAGGCTTTGCTCATCCTCCACACTTTCTGGTTCATCTTCCATTTTACTGAAAGCATCATCATCGAACAGGGCCGAGCGCTGATGCTTGTTTGAAATGCGACGCTCGATCATGGCAAGTGTGCGTCTGACCATGGGATGGCGTTCAGGGTCGGAATGACCGGTAATCAGGTGACGGCGCGCTATTGCCTTGGTGATGGCGACAATTTCCCCATAGTCATAGCGCGGCTCGCACCAACGCACAAAGGTGGCAAGGGTCCAGGGGTGGGCCGGTAATGGCTTGAGGCGACGCGCCTGACACCAGCGGGCGAATTCATTCCAGGACTTACCATGGGCGCGCAATGTCATCGGGACTGTGTCCAAAAAGTTTCCAAGCCCCCAGAATAGCAGTATTTTGAATGACCGCAACGGGGCCGGAGGCAACGCCCGACGATTGATGGGAACGATAAGAGAAAATGGTGCCCCCGGGGAGAATCGAACTCCCACTCCCTTGCGGGAACTGGATTTTGAATTTAGAGCGTGTGAAATTTTACCATTTTATATCAATGGATTACGACCTAATTAGAAAAGGTGTGTACGAAAATGTGTATTGTTGTTCAGGCAATTACAGAGATTTTGGACACCAAAAAACACAAGCAAACATATGGGACACGCTCTCATTTCCTGTAAGAGCATCCTCAACAGGATCAATTTCTGATTCATCATCATCTATACCCAGAACAACAAAGGACTTCCCATTGATCTACTCCCAGCAGGGATACAAGCATTTCTCGAACACGACCCTCTGCATGCTGTTTTCCAAAATTTACGATGACGCAGGTATGAGGAACAGCTCTCACGCTGGGCGCAGGACGTTTGCCACAAAATTAAATGCGAAAGGCGTCGGCATGCGGACGATCCAGATGCTTATGGGGCACAAACACATCGGCACAACTGCTTTGTATTGCGATGTGAGTGATGAAACGCTTCGAAATGCTGTGGGATTAGTTTGAAGGTTATGATTGTAGCAAAAAAGGCACAAAAAAAACGCCCCTGACATAATAGCCAGGGGCAGTTTTATATAATCACACAGCTTGTTTCCAGATAGGCTGAAAATCATCGTCACCTAGCCCGATGAATACGAGCCTGTCCTATTAACTGTGTAAGCGGCCATGATGTAACCTCCATTTAGGGAGAGCAAACACATGGCTATCAAGCAAGATATTATCGACGAACTTCTAACTGATTATAAGAACCCTGAAGACCTGCTTGGCGAAGACGGTATTTTCAAGGAGT
>JACKQG010000921.1_pt1 | contig 41414 bp, 37 predicted proteins | sample 8237621 | NCBI WGS metagenome assembly JACKQG01 (sample SAMN15677084, study PRJNA649215) | marine metagenome | biome: marine; feature: Black Sea; material: saline water; isolation source: suspended particulate matter (SPM) from the Black Sea western gyre | collected 2013-06-09/2013-06-10 | depth... | reverse complement strand
GGTGGTGTACTTTTACTCCGGCCTCTGGTGTATTTTTACTCCGGCGTTGACAATTTATCCGCGGGCCAATAAGGGGCCCTATGTGGAATTCGCCGCCAAGGGTGTGCGGGTTTGGGCGGCCAGTAATGGTAGTGGCGGAAATTACGTCAGCGGCACCTCGTTTGCGACGCCGATGGTCGCCTCATTGATCGCCATGGAAAAGGCGCGCAACAAAAAATCGGACCCCAATTCCATCCGTACGCACCTCAAGGGATTGACCGTCGACCTGGGTTCCAGCGGCAAGGACAAAGTGTACGGCTGGGGGTTTATCGACAAGCCTTCTTTGTGCAAATAGAATGCGGGCGGTCTGCTACCACATGCTGGGTCGACATCAACGCCCGGCAATACTTCCCACCAGAACTTTTTGATAGAGAAGCTAAATAGTTGAATGTCCGTTTAATCCGGATTGAGGGCCAATTCAATGCTGTGAAGATGGCGAAGCACACGATCTAGCCCATCTTGATCTGAAAGAATTTCTCTGGGGGATTTGCCAAAAGCATCACTCATTTTTTCCAGCCAATCGACGGCCCTTTCTTTGTCACCGAGAACCTCAATTGCCCTATTCAAGGCACTTTCATAATAACTCATTTTGTTTAATTCCTTTTCGACGCGAACCTGCCGTTCTGATTATAGTATGTATGTGAATGCGCCGGAAGTACGTGACAAGGCAATCAGGTAACGGAAGAAAAAACAATCCGCGTGACGGTCACGAACTATATTCCCATATCTAATCTGGACGTGCGTGTGTTAACAACAATTGCTAAGTTAACACTGGAATGAATTCAAGCCAATGGGGTTAGGCCGTGACGGAAGAACTTTATGAAGTGCTCGGCGTAAAGAAGGATGCGTCAAAGGCGGACATTAAGAAAGCACACCGCTCGCAGGCCAAGAAACATCACCCGGACCTCAATCCTGGCGACAAGGCTTCGGAGGAAACGTTTAGGAAGGTCCAGGCCGCCTACAACGTTTTGTCTGACGAGGAAAAACGCCGTCAGTATGATGCCGGCGAGATCGATGCCGAAGGCAAGGAGAAGCCGCGCCAGTTCTACCGCGAATATGCCGATGCCACCGGCGATCATCCTTATGCATCGCGCGCCGGGTTCGATGACCTGGGGGATATTTTTTCTGACATCTTCCGGGCCCAGCAACACACCGGCGAGAAGGCTCACATCCGCATGCAGGGTGGCGACATCGGCTACCGGATGGAAATATCCTTCCTGGAGGCTGTAAATGGGGCAACAAAGCGCGTCACGATGCACGATGGCAAGACCCTCGACATCACCATCCCGCCCGGCCACCGCGACGGCCAGATATTGAGGCTCCGGGGCAAGGGCATGCCGGGACTCGGCGGCGGCTCTGCCGGCGACGCCCATGTCGAGGTCCACGTCAAACCACATCGGACGTTCAGCCGCCGGGACAGGGATATCCTGGTCGAACTCCCGGTAGCGTTAAATGAAGCCGTAATTGGCGCCAAGGTGCACGTGCCAACGGCCCGGGGCTCGGTTTCGATGACCATTCCGCCCGGGTCCAACACCGGAGATACTCTCAGGATCAAGGGCAAGGGCGTAGCGGCACGTGGAAAACAGGCTGCTGGCGACCAACTGGTAACGCTCAGTGTTGTGTTGCCGAAGGAGTCGGATGCGAAGCTAAAAGCCTTCCTTGAGGACTGGGCCAAAGACCATAGCTACGACCCAAGACAAGGTAGGGAAGGATAATGCCATGATGGGAGAAAGGGAAATTCTGGGTCGTTACACGGATCTTCGCCGCGAGACACTCCACATTTGGGTCGAACGTGGCTGGGTCTTACCTGAGCGCGACCAGGGTGGTTACCGGTTCCGTGAGATCGACGTTGCCCGGGTTGGACTTATCTACGAATTTTCGACCGAACTAGAACTGGATGAGGACACGATGGATGTTATCTTGCCGCTTCTTGATCAGGTGCATGGACTACGCCATCAACTCCGCTGTCTAGCCGATGCAGTCAGCGCCCAACCTGAGGAGGTGCGGCGGCGCATCGCCCGGACGCTGGCAAAACCAGAGGATGGAGCGTAGCAAAACTCACGCCACTCAAGGCCCTTCATCGGCAAGGGTTGGATGTGCGATGATGTCGGCTTGATCAAGGCGGATGCCAACCGCCCAAAACCTCAGAAAAATGGCTAAACTGATCCCGGCAACTCAAACGCTGCCGCCTTCATGGCCTTTTGCTGGAAGAAAATGAACGTCGTTTTTTCTTTGACCGCTGCTGTCTTGTCGGCATGATCCGGGCCATGAGTATCATCGCCTTCCTTTCCGCCAGTCCGCGCTTTCTGGCTTTCGGTTTTTTTACGGCCTTTGCCTCATCCTTCGGGCAGACGTTTTTCATTGCCTTGTCGAGCGCCGATATCAGGGCTGAATTCGATCTTAGCCATGGCGATTTTGGCCTGATTTACGCGTCTGCGACCATATCAAGCGCGGGCCTGTTGATTTGGGCCGGCCGCAAAATCGACGACATCGATTTACGCTCCTATACCTGTATCGCCTGCATCGGTCTGGCGCTGGCTTGCCTGGGAATGGCCAGTGCGGGATCGGCGCTGTGGCTTGTTCCGGTCATCTTCGGCCTGCGCTTTACCGGCCAGGGCTTGTTGTCACACGCATCGGCGGTTTCCATGGCCCGCTATTTCGACAGCCATCGGGGCAAGGCGTTAAGTGTCGCGGCAATGGGATACCCTGTCGGTGAAGCCCTTTTCCCAACCCTTGCCGTGGCCTTGATCGCGATGCTCGGCTGGCGTCAAATGTGGCTGGGGCTGGGCGTAGTCTTGCTGGTGCTGCTGGCGCCGTTCATGCTGTGGCTCCTGAAAGGCCATAGCGAGCGTCACAGACAACTGGACATGCGGGCAGGTTCAACAGGTGGCGTGCTGAAGTTATTCGGTTCGACGCGCGCCCAAGTCCTCAAGGATGGGCGCTTCTATGTGTTGCTGCCCAGTTATCTGGCCTTAAGCTTTATTGGCACCGGGTTCTTTTTTCATCAGGTCCACCTGACCCAGAGCAAGGGCTGGAGCTTGCCGCTTTTTGTCAGCTTCTTTGTCGTCTATGCAATCGCCCAGATATTTTCCGCCCTGGTCAGTGGTCTGCTTGTTGATCGTTTCGAGGCCCGTCGGCTGATGCGGTTTTATCTGCTTCCTGCCGCTCTCGGCCTTGCCTTTATCGCCGCCTTTGACGCCCCGTGGGGTGGCGCAGTCTTCATGGCGTTTATGGGCCTGTCTTCGGGTGCTGTCAGCGTCACCCACGGCGCTATCTGGGCCGAAATTTACGGCATTGCCCATCTTGGTGCCATCAAGGCGCTGGGTGCGGCGTTGATGGTTCTGTCGACAGCCCTGTCACCACCGATTATGGGATTGGCTCTTGATGCGGGTATCACCATGGAGCAGATTGCCCTTGTCTGCATCGCCTTCATTCTGTTTTCCGCAGCCCTTGTCGTGTTCGTCTTTCCCCGCCTGAATGTGGACCCGGCATGATCTTGGTCAATGCAGCGCGTTGTTCAATTTCCTAGATTTATAACAGTGTGGAATAGTCTGGCGTTTATACGGTCAACGCACATTAGGTTAAGTCGAGTGGCGAAATGGTAAAAATTGAATGGCTCGAGAGCTTTGCGATCGGCATCAAAGCTATTGATGATGATCACAAAAAAATTCTTCAGACCATGCAAGACATTCAGGTTGCTGTTGAAAAACCTGATTACGACCTTTGCGCGTCTCTGCTTGATGAACTGGTTATTCTGGGTGCCGCCCATTTTGCGAACGAAGAAGAGTATCTGGCCGAGGTCAGTTACCCCTACATCGAAGAACATATTCTTTATCATCAGGAGCTGTTGTTGAAGATCAAGGCGGTAAAGGCGACCTGTATGGATACTGATAGTCAGGACGGGCTGGAGGAATGCTTCAATAGCATGGCTGAATTTCTGATCGATGACATTATCGCCGGTGATCTGCAGTTCAAATCCTATTTGCAAGCCCGCGGCCTGGTCAAATAACCCTCTTGGGGTTGGCCACCTGAATATAAAAATCACTCCCTAAATATATGGAATCTTAAGATTTTTATGCGCTTGTTTTCGTGTATTTGATGTTTAGATTTAGGGACGTATGGAAGGAACAGGCGCGATATCAATGGCAGGTTCTATCCTCAACATGGGTGGATCAATCAAATCGCCGGGCAAGGTGCGCGCCTTGTTGGGCAAACTTTTTGACATGATCGGTCAATTCCTGCACCTCAAAAAAGGTCAGAAAAAGTCTGTTTCAAAGGATCACCGTTCTGCTCGAGAGAAGCCGAAAGCAGACGATGAGACAACAGATGACGATTTTCAACCCGCCGCTCTCTGGCCCCCCGAACGTCTGAACATTATTGAAAAATTGTGGGGTGAAGGGTGCACCAGCCCTGGCAGTGCCGATTTCCTGCGTGTGATGCTTCCCTTGCTTGGTCTGTCGGAAAAAAAGAGCCTGCTCATGCTGGGTGCCGGTCTTGGCGGGCTGGGACGGGCGATGGTCGATGAGACCGGCGTCTGGGTCACCGGGCTTGAGGCGGACGAGGAACTTGCCGCTCTGGGCAAGGACATGACAAGAATGGCGGGTATGCAAAAGCGCGCACCGGTAACGCTGAGCAATCTTGAACAGCCTAAACTGAAGGAAAATTCCTTTAACGCCGTTGTTTCCCTTGAAAGTCTGTATAGGGTTGCCGCCAAGGAACAGTTGTATACGGCGATGGTTGCCGCCCTTCGCGGTGAAGGCGAGTTGATGATGACCGATTTTGTCAAAGCTGATGACGAACCGGCCAGCGATATCATGAAAGCCTGGGCCGGGCGCGAACCGACACCGCCTCACTTATGGACAGCCGATGCTATCCAGTCTTTCCTGCAAACAATGAACCTTGATGTTCGACCCTATGAAAATATTACGGCTCAGTACCGGGCCGGTGTTTTTAAAGGTTTTTTCAATTACCTTTCGGGTGTTACCAAATCGGAATTGCTGGAAATTTCGGGTGATTTGATCAATGAATGTGAATATTGGGCCAAGCAGCTTACGGCCATCGACAGCGGTGGTCTCAAGGTCTACAGGTTCCATGCTTTCAAGCTGCCCGATAAACACAAGAAGACGATTTAGCCAAATCCAGAAAAACAGCAGCCACGGGCATTGACAGATCGTTCCTGATTGCCTATTTTCCGCGCCTTGCGCACCCGAATGTCAGGTTGTTGCGCTTTAGTTAGAGGATTTGAGAGCTATGAAGGTAAGAAATTCCCTTAAGTCGGCCAAGATACGCGACAAGAACTGCCGGATCGTGCGTCGCAAGGGTCGCGTCTACGTCATTAACAAGGTCAACCCGCGCTTTAAAGCGCGTCAAGGCTAACGCCTTAGATCTTGTCCAGCTCCGCCTTTTCCTGGTTCTGCCCGGATGGTGAAAAATTTCAGGAAACCGTGCCATTTGGCGCGGTTTTTCTTTTATCTGGCCCCCTGAAAGCCTAAATATACAGGGTACTCAGTAAATCAGGGCCGCAACATGAAGATGCCAACGCCAGATTCCGGGATTCTCTCCCGGCGCGATGAAATCATTGCCGCTTTGTCGGGGATTTTGCCTGCCGAAAGTGTGATTTCCGACGCTGACGAACGGCGCGTCTATGAATGTGACGGCCTTTCAGCCTATCGCCAATTGCCAATGGTCGTGGTGTTGCCTTCAACGACGGCGGACGTTGCGGCTGTTTTGACGTATTGCTTCGCCGAAGGCATCAAGGTGGTGCCTCGTGGTGCCGGGACGTCGCTTTCGGGCGGCGCCCTGCCGTTGGTCGACGCGGTGATGCTGGGGCTTGGAAAGCTCAATCGAATACTGGATGTGGATTTCGACAATCGGGCCGTGGTCAGCCAGCCCGGCGTCACCAATCTGGCAATCAGCGAGGCTGTTGCCGACAAAGGTTTCTATTACGCCCCCGATCCTTCAAGCCAGATCGCCTGTTCCATCGGCGGTAATGTGGCGGAAAACGCCGGCGGTGTTCACTGCCTGAAATATGGCCTGACCACAAATAACCTGCTCGGCATCGAGGTGGTGATGATGGACGGTCAGGTGGTGCGGCTGGGCGGCAAGCATTTTGACAGTGAAGGCTACGACCTGCTGGGACTTATGACCGGTTCGGAAGGCTTGCTTGGTGTGGTTACCGAAGTCACCGTGCGCATTCTCAAAAAACCCGAAACCGCTCGCGCCGTGCTCGTCGGCTTTCCGTCCAACGAGGCCGCCGGTGATTGCGTCGGCGCTATCATCGGTGCCGGTATCATCCCCGGCGGTATGGAGATGATGGACAAACTGGCGACCCAGGCGGCTGAAGACTTCGTTCACGCAGGTTATCCGCTGGATGTTGAATCCTTGCTGATCATCGAACTCGATGGCCCCGAAGCAGAAGTCACTTATCTGATCGAGCGGGTCGACGCCATCGCCCGCGAGGCCGGGGCGACCTATTCCAGAATCAGTGAAAGCGAAGAAGAACGCATCATCTTCTGGGCCGGGCGCAAGGCGGCGTTTCCGGCGATTGGTCGGATATCACCGGATTACTACTGCATGGACGGCACCATCCCGCGGACCCGCCTGCCGGAAGTTCTTTCGCGGATGGCAGAAATGTCAAAACACTACGGGCTGCGGGTCGCCAACGTTTTTCACGCCGGCGACGGAAACCTGCATCCGTTGATCCTGTATGATGCCAATATTCCCGGCGAGTTGGAAAAAACCGAAGAATTTGGTGCCGAGATTCTAAAATTATGTGTCGATGTTGGCGGTGTCCTGACCGGTGAACACGGGGTTGGTGTTGAAAAGCGCGACCTCATGGAAGTGATGTTCACGGAAGATGATCTCAATCAGCAACAGCGGGTCAAATGCGCTTTTGATCCGGGCGGCTTGCTCAATCCTGGCAAGGTTTTTCCGACCTTGCATCGCTGTGCCGAGCTGGGCCGCGTGCATGTCCATGATGGCAAAACCCGTTTCCCCGAACTGCCCAGGTTCTGACGGTCATGAGCGAAACCTACAAGCCCGATACCCCCGAACAGGTTCTTGACGCGCTCAAGTGGGCGCTGGCCGAAGAGCAGACGCTGGATGTTCTCGGCCACGCGACGAAGCGGGGTTTTGGCAAACCGGCGAGCGGCCATAACGGTCTCGACCTGTCGTCCTTAAGCGGAATCAGCCTGTACGAACCGGGTGAACTGGTGATGAGCGCCGCCGCCGCGACCCCGATGAGTGAAATACAGGCCACCCTTGATGAGCAAAACCAACGTCTTGCGTTTGAACCACCCAATTTTGGACCGTTGCTGGAATCAGGGCCCGAGGCCGGGACCATAGGCGGCGTCCTGGCGTGCAATCTGGCTGGGCCGCGACGAATATCGGCGGGTAGTGCGCGCGATCACATACTCGGTTTTCGCGCTGTCAGCGGACGCGGCGAAGTTTTCAAATCGGGCGGGCGTGTGGTCAAGAATGTTACCGGATTTGATCTGTCCAAGCTGCTTGCCGGTTCCTTCGGCACCCTGGCTGTGATGACCGATGTTACCTTTAAAGTCCTGCCGGTACCCGAAAAGTCGCGAACCGTGCTGGTTAGGACGGAAGATCAAGCCAAGGGTGTGGCGGCCATGCGTGATGCCCTGCACAGTTCTCACGAAGTCTCCGCCGCGGCTTATCTGCCTGCCGACATAGCAGCCCTTTCGGATGTCTCGTATGTCAGTGCTGGCAAGGGCGGGCTCTGCGCCCTGCGGGTGGAAGGGCCGGGACCATCAGTGGAATATCGCACCGGGGCTTTGCGGCAGTTACTGGCCGGTTACGGCGAGACGGACGAATTGCACACCACCAACACCAATGCCTTGTGGCGGGAAATTCGCGATGTTGCTTATTTTGTTTCCGGTGGTGAACAGCTCTGGCGTCTGTCGGTGCCGCCCGCAGATGGTGCCCGGGTCTTGCAAAAAATTACCGAAAGTATTTGTGGCCGCGCTTTCCTTGATTGGGGCGGTGGCTTGATCTGGCTTGCCATCACGGCCCGCGATGATGCCGCTCATCAGGAAATCCGCGAAGCCCTGGATGGCATCGGTGGACATGCGACCCTGATCAGGGCGAGCGAAGACGTGCGCGCCCGGGTTCCGGTTTTCCAGCCCCAGCCACAAGCCCTGGCCGAACTCAGCGCCCGGGTCAAAGACAGTTTCGACCCCAAGGGCATCCTCTGTCCGGGACGTATGGGATAAAAGGATGGAAACCACCTTTAGCCCCGAACAAATGCAAGTCCCGGCGATTGCCATCGCCAACGACATTTTGCGCAAGTGTGTACATTGCGGTTTTTGCACCGCCACCTGCCCGACCTATGTCCTGCTTGGTGACGAGGCCGACAGTCCGCGCGGTCGTATCTACATGATCAAGGACATGCTGGAAAATGCCAAACCGGCCCCGGCCAGGGTGGTCAAGCATATCGACCGTTGCCTGACCTGCCTTTCCTGTACCAGCACCTGCCCGTCAGGCGTCGATTACATGCATCTGATCGATCATGCCCGGGTTCATGTGGAAGAAACCTATTCCCGTCCTCTGGGTGACAGGCTTTTGCGCATGGTGCTGGCTTTTGTCGTTCCCAACCCTGTGATCTTTCGCCTGTCTCTGATCGGGGCCCGGTTGGCCAGACCGTTCAGGGCGCTGATGCCGGGCCGCCTGAAGGGCATGATCGCCATGGCCCCCGATAAAATCCCGACGCCATCCAGATGTGACACCCCGCAGGTGTTCGCGGCAGAGGGAAAGCGCCGTATGCGTGTCGCCCTGATGACCGGCTGCGCCCAGAAAGTCCTGCGTCCATCCATCAACGAGGCTACCGTGCGGCTGCTTAACCGGCACGGCTGCGAGGTTGTTGTCGCGCCGGGGTCCGCATGTTGCGGGGCGCTGGTTCACCACATGGGTAAGGAAGATGCATCCCACGCAGCGGCGCGCAACAATGTCGCCGCCTGGACGGCCGAAATTGACGGTGCCGGACTGGACGCCATTATCATCAATGCCTCGGGTTGTGGGACCACGGTCAAGGACTACGGTTTCATGCTTAAAGGTGATCCGGCCTGGGCTGAAAAAGCGGCGAAAATAGCTTCCCTGACAAAAGACGTGACCGAGGTCATGTCCGCTCTTGGCATTGGCGAGAACACACTTAAGGAGCAGCCAAGCGTTGTTTATCATTCAGCCTGTTCCATGCAGCACGGCCAGAAACTGCGCGAGGAACCGAAAAATCTTCTCAAAAATGCAGGTTTCGAGGTTCGCGACCCGGTCGAGGGTCATTTGTGTTGTGGATCGGCGGGAACCTACAATCTGTTGCAGCCAGAACTGGCCGGGCGCTTGAAGGTGCGCAAGGCGGCCAATCTGGAGGCCCAGGGCGCTGCGGTTATCGCTACCGGCAACATCGGTTGTCTGGTACAAATCTCCGGTGCGACGGATACCCCTGTCGTCCACACTGTAGAATTACTCGACTGGGCGACCGGCGGCCCCGTCCCGGAAGGCCTGAAATGAATCTGGCATCAGCATCAAGAGCACTCGTTTCCGAAGACTTTATTGAAGACCTACGCGCAATTGTCGGCGACAGGTTGTCAACCGGTGCCAGCGTCTGCGAACAGCATGGTCAGGATTTAACCTATCACCCTGCTGCGCCACCAGATGTGGTTGTCTTCGCGACCAGTACGGAAGAAGTCTCCCGCATCGTCAAACTGTGCGCGGCAGCCAATGTGCCGGTTATTCCCTACGGGGCAGGCACCTCGCTGGAAGGCCATCTGGCCGCCTTGAGGGGTGGTGTCAGTATTGATTTGAGCCAGATGAACGAGGTCGTCAGCGTCAATGCCGATGATATGGATGTCATCGTGCAAGCTGGAGTGACCCGCAAGCAACTCAATCAACATCTTCATAATACGGGTCTGTTTTTCCCGGTGGACCCCGGCGCCGACGCGACTTTGGGCGGCATGGTGGCGACCCGGGCCTCGGGCACCAATGCGGTGCGCTATGGGACCATGCGCGAGAACGTGCTGGCGCTGACCGTGGTCATGGCTGACGGGCGCATCGTCCATACGGGCAGCCGGGCAAGGAAATCTTCTACCGGCTATGACCTGACCCACCTGATGGTCGGTTCAGAGGGAACTTTGGGTGTTGTCACAGAAGTAACACTTAAACTGCACGGCATTGCCGAAGCAATTTCCGCCGCCGTGGTGCCGTTTGAAACCCTTGAAGGGGCTGTCAATTCCGTCATTCAGACCATCCAGTGCGGTGTTCCCATCGCCCGTATTGAACTGCTTGATGAGGTTCAGGTGATGGCGAGTAATCTTTATTCCAAGACCGATAACCCCGAACAACCGACCCTGTTTCTGGAATTCAACGGGTCGGAAGCCAGCGTCAGGGAGCAGACAGAACTGGTCAGGGATATCTGTGATGAAAATGGTGGTGGAGAGTTTCGTTGGTCAATCCGACATGAGGAACGTGAAAAACTGTGGGAGGCCCGCCACAATGCGGCCTACGCCAATATGGCGTTGCGCCCGGGTTGTAAGATCATGGTTACCGATGCCTGTGTGCCGATTTCAAAACTGGCCACGTGCCTTCTTGAAACGCGCAGGGATATCGACGAGTCAGGTATGCTGGCGCCTATCGTAGGCCACGTCGGTGACGGTAATTTTCACCTGACCATTTTGCTCGACCCGGAAGATGATAACGCCATCACCCGGGCCCATGCCCTCAATGACAGGATGATCAGGCGGGTTCTTGAAATGGGTGGCACCTGTTCAGGCGAACATGGGGTTGGTGTTGGTAAAATGGAATATATGGAAGATGAGCACGGTGAAGGCGTCGCTGTTATGCGCCAGATAAAACAGGCTCTCGATCCCCAAAACATCATGAATCCGGGAAAGATTCTTCCTGCCCGATAAACGGATGGTTCTTTGGTTTGCCCATTGCAGACCAATTCACTAATATCCCTTTTATTATATGACTTTAAGGAGCGAACAAGCGTGAACAAGTTTCTGACCGGCGCAGGCATTTTGGTGGCCATTATTGTTGCCGCCATTCTGGTCGGCCCGGGCATGATCGACTGGAACAGCTATAAGGCTGACATTACCGAGCAGGCCGAGCGTTTTACCGGACGCAAGCTGAGCATCGACGGGACCATCGAAATTTCGATTTTGCCGGCCCCGGCCCTGATCGTAAACAATGTTCGCCTGGCCAACGTCGACGGGGCCAGCGCCGCCGATATGGTCAGCTTGAAATCACTGCAGGTTCGTGTTGCCCTGGGGCCTCTCCTTAGCGGTCAGATTAAAGTGCAGACGGTTCATCTGGTTGACCCGGTGATCGAGCTGGAACGATTCGCGGACGGGCGCACCAACATGGAATTCGCCTTTGGCGGCGGGGACGCTGCTGCTGAACAACCCGAAAGCACGACGGAGACATCGCCTGAAACGCCCGCAAGGCAGTCCGATGAAGGTGGCGAAGCGGGGTTTAGTCTGGATAATTTCGTCGTTCAGAATGCGACGGTAATTTATAGGGACGTTAAGGCTGGCAGCATTGAGCGCATTGAGAACTTTGATGCAACGTTTGCGGCGGCGTCGCTGGTTGGTCCCTTTGAAAGTACCGGCAATCTTGTTGCCCGCGGCATTCCCCTGGAATATACCGTCTCCGTCGGCAAGATCATTGAACAACGCACTGCCCCGCTCAGCCTGACCGTTGAATTGCTGCCGGGGGACACCAAATCCAGCCTGTCGGGCGCCATTATTGGCTTGGATGGGACGCCGACATTTAAAGGTAATCTTAAATCCACCGGCAAGAATTTGGCAGCGCTTATCCAGTCGCTGGGTCCCAAGGATGCGCTACCGGGCTTGCTCGGCCAGACCTTTGCCATGGAAGGTGCGCTCGAGGCTTCGGCGTCCGAGCTCAAGTTCGCCAATATGAGTGTCAGCCTTGGCAACGCCACCGCGACGGGAACCGGTGCCCTTAAACTGGATGAAAACATTGTCGTCGATCTTGACCTTGGCGTTGACAGTATTGACGTCGACAAGTGGTTGGCGATTCCGGATATTAAAAAAGCTGTCATTGCGGCCCCGCAAAGCAAGCAAGTCATGAATGAGGGGGCGGAGCCTAAAACCACGGTCTCTTTGGAAATGCCGGCTAAAATCAGTGAGCCTGTTTCAAGCCCGATGGCAGGGGGCTTGCCAAAAAATATAGAGGCCACGCTGATATTCAATGCTGATTCCCTGACCCTGAAAGGTGGCCTTGTCAGGGATGCCCGCTTAAGTGTCGAACTCAGCGGTGGCGAGGTTATCATTAACCAGCTTTCCGCCTTGCTGCCAGGCAGCGCCGATGTTGCGCTGTTCGGATTTGTCGTTGCAGATGAAGACGAGCCCCGTTTTGAGGGCGATCTTGAAGTGTCCGTCGGTGATTTGCGCGGGGTGATGGGATGGCTTGGCGCGCCGCCGCCGCCGGTACCCTCTGATCGTTTGCGCAAAATGACGCTGGCCGCCAAATTATCGGCTAATGCAAAAGCCATTTCGGCAAGCGATCTTGATGTTCTGTTCGACAGTTCGCGTTTGACCGGCAAGACGGTTGTTCGTCTGGGCAAGCGCCTGGGGATTGATACCGACTTGACCCTCGACCGCATCAACCTGGATGCCTATCTGGTTCCGGGAGCGCAGAAGACTGCCCCGCCGCCGCCGAAAATTCCTGTTACCCCGTCAGCAACATCGGAAGCCAAAACCCAAAACGCCGGCACAATGGGCGGGATTGCGGCAATCAGCGCCTTGAAAGATTTTGACGCCAATCTGAAAGGCCGTATTCAGACCCTCGTTTACGGCGGTGCCCAGATCAAGAATGTCAAACTGGATGGTTCGGTACAGAACGGTGCGATCAATGTGCGCAACATTAGTGTCGACAAGCTGGCAGATTCGACATTCAAGGCCAGCGGTCTGATCAGGAATCTGGACGGTATCCCGGAATTGAGCAATGTTCGCATTGATGCCAAGGCCGCCGACGTGTCCCGTCTGCTGCGTCTGGCGGGCGTCGAAACGCAGCTTAATTCCAAAAAACTGGGAATGCTGACCTTTGCCGGAAAAATTGACGGGCCGGCCCTGAACCCTGATGTGGGTATGAGCATGAAAGGTGCCGGAACCAGCCTCGCCCTGGATGGCAAGGTATCGTTCCTGCCCATCGTCGGTGGTTTTGAAGGCAAGTTGAACGTTGTTCACGCAGACCTCATCCAGATGTTGCGCTCGTTGGGTATTGATTACCGACCGGCTGGAAAACTCGGCGGGCTGAATCTGGGAAGCCAGATCAAGGCTGACCTTTCAGGGTTAACCCTGAATGAACTGGTCGGGCAAGTAGGGCCGGTAAAGATGAGGGGTGTCGCGAAGGTTTCTTTAAGCGGACCAAGAACCAGAATTTCCGCCGACCTCAATACCGACAAGATCATTGCTGACCAATTCTTACCAGCCGCTAAGGGGGCGTTTATGATGGACCCGACCCGGCCCATTCCTGCGGCCTTCGCCAGTCCCCGCGGGCCTGCGGGGACGTCAGTATTTAAACGTCTTGTTGCCTTTGCAACAGGTCGCTGGCCAACCAATCCCATAGACCTCATGGTTTTGAAAAGTTTTGATGCCGACATAATGGTCAAATCGACGGCGCTGGTTTTCGGCAACTATCAACTCGACAATGCGGATGTGGCGGCAACGGTTGATGATGGCTTGCTGCAGGTGCAAAAGTTGAACGGCGATCTGTTCGGCGGCGCTATTGCCGCCACCGCCAGCATTCGCGCTGCCTCTCCATCAACCATTGAAACCGCCATTTCCTTGAAGAATCTGGATGTGGCCCGGGGCCTGAAGGCGGTTATCGGCGAAACGCCCGCCGCCGGCAGGGCCGCGATGGATGTTAATCTGAAGACCAGCGGCTTCACGGTTGCCGATCTGGTGGCGGCCCTTGGCGGCAGGGGATCGATCGCACTCAAGGGTCTGGATGTGGCCAAGACGGGCAAGGGCACGGCGTTGTCTTCCGTGCTTGGCCTGGTCGCGGGCTTGAATAATCTTGGCGGCGTGCTTTCGGGCAAGAAAGCCGGTGCCGGACTGGCTGATGTCACAGGCTCTTTTAACATTAACAAGGGGATTGCCACGTCGAACGATCTGGCGTTGCTGTCTTCCATGGGTAACGGACAGGCCAAAGGAAACGTCGATTTGTCGCGTTGGCTTGTCGATGTCGCAGGTCAGGTCGAAATGTCGCAGAATTTCCTCGGTATGATCCTGAACAAGGGACAGACGACGGCGTCGCTGTTGCCGTTCTCCATCAAGGGCAATCTGGACGCCCCGAATGTCAAACTCGATACCTCGAAGCTGCAAGGGGCGGGGGTTCCCATTCCGGGGCTGGACAAGGTGCTGAAGAAAAAGGGTATTGGCAATATCCTGCAACAGATTATTCCGGGATTGGGGGGATCAACCGGCAGCCAGCCTGCGCCGCCGCCGCCGTCCACTTCGACGGGCAACACCCCGCCACCGCCACCGCCTCCACCGCCTTCAGAGCCACAGAAGCTGAAGCCCCAGGACCTGCTTAAAGGTCTGTTGAAGGGGCTGGGCGGGTAGTGTTTTCAAGCACATAAAGCCGGATCGTGCTGGATAAATTGCCGACGCGACCGCTGTCAACCTGGGCGACAAGCTCATTGATGGACAGGCCCTTGTCACGGGCGATCTCGCAAAAGGCATCCCAGAAAGCATTTTCCAGCGAAACGCTGGTCTCATGCCCGGCGATCAGCACCGAATGCTTGGCGATGGTTGCGGGGTCTTTGTTCATTTCAATGCCCTGACGAAATCGGCAAAGGCGGTGATCGCCTGATCCCAGTTCTGTTGTTCGCTGCGACCTGATTTCTTGCGCGGCTTGAAGCCGTGGTCACCGTCTTCAAGCCAGTGCAACCTGATCGCCGGTGACAGCGGGTAACCCGCGACATCCTGCCTGTTGCCAAGGCTGTCCCGCTCCCCTTGCAGAATAAGGGCCGGGGTCGTCATCCCTTGCAGGTGTTCAATGCGCAGCTTGTCGGGCTTTCCGGGCGGGTGAAAGGGATAACCAAGGCACACCAGTCCCTTGACGCGAGCCTGGTCGGCGATCATTGAGGCCATGCGTCCCCCCATGGATTTACCACCAATCACAAGATTTTCCGGGCCCAGTTCCGCGATCACCGCATTCCAGGTTTCAAGCAGCACCCTGGCCGGATTGGGGGGTCGCTTTTTATCATCAAGGCGGCGTTCGGCCATATAGGGGAATTCAAAGCGCACAACCCTGTACCCGTGACTTGCCAGGCCAGCGGCGAAGCTGTCCATGAACGGCGTATCCATCGGTGCCCCGGCACCATGGGCGATGGCAATGGTGGTGTTGGCTTTTTCAGGGCCATTAAACAAAAGTTCAATTTTCGACATTGGCATTTTCAAAGTTGATGAGGATCAATTATTTTCTCATTCTTATATATACAGTTTACCACAGGATGCGAACGTCAAGCCTGTAGCGCCTGTTCAAGGTGGTGATATTTCCTTGAATATGTTGGGGGGATGAAATTTAAGTGTCGCGTGTATTTTCAGACTCCCTGCCAATGGGCATCACCGTTTCTATCACGGTTATGGCCCTGGTTTTTGATCTTAATATGCCACTCGGGGTTGCCGGTGGCGTTCCCTACGTCGCCGTGGTGATGATGGGACTGTGGGCGCGGCAGCGCTCGGATGTCCTTTATCTTGCCGTTTTTGCCTCCATCCTGACCTTTGTCGGCTATTATTTATCACCACCGGGCGGCGTGCCGTGGGTTGTTTTTACAAACCGGATGCTGGCCTTGTTCGCCATCTGGGTGACGGCGCTTGTTATCTATAATTACGCCAAGTTGATGGACAACCAACGCAAAATGGCGAGTGCAGTGGAGCAGAGCTCGGTCGGCATTATTATCACCGATCTTAGTGGGATCATTGAATACGCAAATCCCAAAGTCTTAAAAATGTCCGGCCTTTCGCAAGACGAAGTCATTGGTCAAACCCCGCGAATTTTCAAATCCAACCTGACGCCTGACGAAATATACGAGGACCTTTGGAAAACGATTTCGGCCGGTGGTGAGTGGCACGGTGAAATCATTAACAAACATAAGGATGGTGGATATTACTGGGAGGAACTGCAGGTCTTTCCGATCAGGAGCAGGGCCGGCAATGTCAAAAATTTTGTCGCCATCATGGAAGACATAACCGAGCGCAAGCATAGTGAGGAGAAGTTGATTTTAGCCATGCAGGAGGCCGAGAACGCCAACGAGGCGAAATCGAGCTTCCTGGCCAATATGAGCCACGAGTTCCGAACCCCCTTAAATGCCATACTTGGTTTTTCAGAAACCATTAAATTGCGTGTTTTTGGGCCTTTGGAAAATAAACAGTATGGCCAGTACATTGACCATATTCATGGTTCGGCGACCCATCTAAATCAGTTGGTTGAGGAGATTCTCGACCTGTCCAAGATCGAGGCGGGCCAACAGGATTTGAACGAAGTCAATGTTGTCATTGCCGATTTGCTCAGGAACTGCTTTGCGCTGGTCAATGAACAGGCCAGAAAAGCCGAAATCAGGATCGAAGAAAACATTGACGAGGCGCTCCCCGCGTTGTTTGCCGATGAGCGCATGATCAAGCAGGTGATGATAAATTTGCTGTCCAACGCCATCAAATTTACGGCAAAGGGTGGCCGCGTTACGGTGCGGGCATTTGTAACCGATAATAACCAGATAACCTTCGAGGTGAGCGATACCGGGATTGGCATTTCAAAGGAAGATTACGAAAAGGTTTTTACCGTTTTCGGTCAGGCTGAAAATATTTTAACCCGTTCACATGAAGGATCGGGGCTGGGCCTTCCCATCAGCCGCAGGCTTGTTGACTTACACGGCGGGAAGTTGGAACTCGATAGCGAACTGGGGGAGGGGACCGCCGTCACCATTACATTTCCCCCGCAGCGTACGCACGATGGCGATATTCAGGGACATCCAAAGAACGCCTGAAAAGGACTTTAGAAAAATTCTCAGCCATTGTGGATGGGGGCGAAGAACTCGGCGAAGAAATCGTTGCCCTTGTCATCGACGACGATGAAGGCGGGGAAGTTTTCCACTTCGATGCGCCAGATCGCTTCCATGCCCAGCTCTTCATATTCCTGGATTTCAACTTTTTTGATGCAGTCCAGAGCCAGCCGTGCCGCCGGTCCGCCGATGGAACCCAGATAAAAGCCGCCGTGGGCCTTGCAAGCGTCTGTCACCTGTCTGGAGCGGTTGCCCTTGGCCAGCATGACCATGGAGCCGCCAGCGGCCTGAAACGGTTCGATGTAGGAATCCATGCGCCCTGCCGTGGTCGGCCCAAACGAGCCCGACGTATAGCCTTCGGGCGTTTTGGCAGGGCCTGCGTAATAGACAGGATGGTCCTTGAAATACTGGGGCAGTTCTTCGCCTTTATCGAGACGCTCTTTTAATTTGGCGTGGGCGATATCGCGGGCGACAATCAAGGTGCCGCTCAAGGAAAGCCTTGTTTTGACCGGGTGCCTGGAGAGTTCGGCCAAGATCTGATACATGGGTTGGTTGAGATCAATTTCAACGACGGTGTCTGAAAGTGCCTCGCCGGTAACCTCGGGCAGGTATTTGGCCGGGTCGCGCTCAAGGGCCTCGATAAAGACGCCCTCGGTGGTGATCTTACCCAGGCACTGGCGGTCGGCGGAACAGGATACACCGATGCCGACCGGGCAAGAGGCACCGTGTCGCGGCAAGCGGATGACGCGCACATCGTGGCAGAAATACTTGCCACCGAACTGTGCGCCGATGCCCATGCTTTGGGTCATTTTGTGAACCGCGGCCTCCATTTCCGGATCACGGAAAGCCTGGCCGTGCTCGTTGCCGGTAGTGGGCAGACTGTCAAGATAGCGGGTCGAGGCCAGCTTGACGGTTTTCAAATTGGCTTCCGCCGAGGTGCCGCCGATGACGATGGCCAGATGGTAAGGCGGGCAAGCCGCCGTTCCCAGGGTGCGGATTTTTTCATCCAGAAACGTCATCAGGCTTTCCGGGTTGAGCAACGCCTTGGTTTGCTGGAAAAGAAAAGTCTTGTTGGCCGAACCGCCACCCTTGGCTATGAACAGGAATTTGTACTCCTTGCCCTCGCTGGCGTAGATGTCGATCTGGGCCGGCAAATTGTTGCCGGTGTTGGTTTCAGTAAACATATCCAGCGGGGCGACCTGGGAATAACGCAAGTTGCTTTCGGTGAAGGTCTTAAGGACGCCTTCACTTAAAGCCGCTTCATCACCGCCCCCGGTCCAGACCTGTTGGCCCTTGTAGCCCATGACAATGGCGGTGCCGGTGTCCTGGCACATGGGCAGGATGCCGCCGGCCGAAATGTTGGCGTTTTTCAAAAGGTCGAGGGCGACGAAACGGTCGTTGTCCGATGCCTCGTCGTCATCAAGGATGTTGCGCAGTTGTTGCAGATGTCCGGGCCTGAGCAGATGTGCAATATCGACCATCGCCGCAGCGCACAGAACCTTCAGGGCTTCAGGGTCAACTTTAAGAACCTGTGTTCCTTCAAAGTCGGCGAGGCTGACATAATCGGTGGTTAAAAGCCGCCACGGGGTTTCGACCTGCGCCAGCGGAAACATGGTGTGATGGTCGTAGGCGCTCATTACTTTTTCCGGAACGTGTCGAGCGCTATGACTTCGCCCATCTTGTCGCCTTCATCATCTTCCTGTTCGGGCCTCGGCAGCTCGTCTTTGTCGTCTTCGACTGCCGGGGCAGGTTGGAACGGTGTTGCTTCGGCGGCGGCCAGTGCTTCAGCCGCAACAGGTGCGGGGCCGTCTTTTGTCTGCGTATTGTCCTCGGGCATGGACGTTTTCAATTGCAGGACAAAATTAACAGCCGGGTCGGCAAAGGCGGTGATTGCCGCAAACGGAATGGAAAGTAAGCAAGAACGTCCGCTGAAGCTAAGACTGACGCTAAAGCCATCATTGGTGACAGTCAGGTTCTGGAACTGGTGCTGCAGGACGATGGTCATTTCTTCGGGATGTTCCAGGCGCAGATGGGCCGGAATGTCGACATTGTCGTGTCCGGTCAAAAAGGTAATGAAGAAATGATGATCGCCGGGCAGTCCCTGGAGGGCGGTTTGCTCAAGGGCACGTTTGATAACGTTGCGCAGAGCTTCTTCGACCCACTTTTCGTAACTGAAATATTCGTTGTCCATCTTTTCTAACGCGCCGTTTGCCCGGTTTGTTCCTTATCAATTCGAGTGGGGGGCTTCTGTTGCCAGGTGCCCCCCGAACCCCGTAGTAAGAGCCGTTAGGCTGCTACTGCAAATGCCTCATTATCGTTGGCATTTCTCTGATTGGCCCGATAACGGTGGATACCATGCCGAACGAAAGTTATGCCTTTACCACGTACGTCGATCCTGTTTCGCCCCCATTGCAAACCCCTGATAAAGGGGTTCGGGAATTTTGGTGGAGGCGCCGGGCACTGCCCCCGGGTCCGCAACGATTATTCCGCATAGTGTTTATCGTTATAGTCGGTTACCCGACACCATCAATATAGGGCCAGATCAAACGTCATTAAAGGAGAATCACCGGCTGTATTGATGAAATGCTATTGGAAGGGCCGTCGATGCGGTATTTTGACTAACAGAATCGCGTAGGGGAACAACTTGTGAAACAGTATCTCGACCTGATGGCCCAAATCCGTCATCACGGTACAGTAAAGGAAGACCGCACCGGAACCGGCACTCGTAGCCTTTTCGGGGCCCAGATGCGTTTCGATCTGGCCGCAGGATTTCCCGTTCTGACCACCAAAAAATTACACCTGAAGTCGATTATCCATGAATTGTTGTGGTTTTTAAGCGGCGACACCAACGTCGCCTACCTGCAGGAAAACGGTGTTAAAATCTGGGACGAATGGGCCGATGCGGATGGCAATCTGGGCCCGGTGTACGGCTATCAGTGGCGTTCGTGGCCAAGCCCGGATGGCCGCACCATTGATCAGATTTCAAATCTGCTTGAGCAAATCAAAAAAAATCCGGACAGCCGCCGCCTTATTGTCAGCGCCTGGAATGTTTCCGATATTGAAAACATGGCCTTGCCGCCATGCCATTGCCTGTTCCAGTTTTATGTCGCTGGGGGCAAATTATCGTGCCAGCTTTATCAGCGCAGCGCCGATTTCTTTTTGGGTGTGCCCTTCAATATCGCCTCCTACGCTCTGCTAACCATGATGATGGCCCAGGTGACGGGGCTTGAGCCCGGCGACTTTATTCATACTTTCGGCGATGTGCACCTGTATGCCAACCACATGGAACAGACCGATTTGCAATTGAGTCGCCAGCCGATGGCCCTGCCGACCATGAAAATCAACCCGGACGTAAAGGATATTTTTTCCTTTACCTTCGATGACTTTAACCTTCAGGGGTATGAGAGCCATCCCCATATCGCGGCCCCGGTTTCGGTCTGATGATCATCGCCCTGGTTTGCGCATTGGGCGAAAACCGCGTCATAGGTAAAGACGGCGGCCTGCCCTGGCATATTCCCGGCGATCTTAAACTTTTCAAAAAGACGACCATGGGGAAACCGATCATCATGGGCCGCAAGACCTGGGAATCCCTGGGCCGACCCTTGCCGGGACGGACCAACATCGTGATTACCCGCAAGCCTGATTTCAAGGCCGAGGGGGCCGAGGTTACCGGTGATCTTGATCAGGCCCTGGCAGTCGCCGGCCAACAGGAAGGCGAAGAGGTGATGGTCATTGGTGGCGCTGAAATTTACCGCCTGGCGTTGCCGAAGGCCGACCGCCTGTACCTGTCGGAAGTTGCGCTCAACCCACAAGGGGCTGCGTTCTCTCCCGATTTCGATCAGGCCGACTGGCGCGAAATATCACGCCAGCCTTTCCCGGCCGATGAAGATGCCCCGGCCTACACCCTGGTTGTTTACGAGCGGGCCTAATCGGCTTCGCCAAAGACCACGACAACAGCGTCCGGTTCCTGGGTAACGGTGTAGCTCATATCGGACAGGTCCATATTGTTGAGGGTGACCTCGACGTTCTGCTCGCCGAAGGTGATGACCGCATGTTTGCCCTCCTGATTGACGCTCAGGGCCTGTTCGTTAAAGCTGTCACCTTCGAAGCGCAGGGTCTCGCCGATTTTGTAATCGGTGATGGTATCGGATCCTGAACCGGTGCCGAAGACAAAGGTGTCCTCTCCACCGCCGCCCCTCAAGTTATCATCGCCGCCGCCGCCATACAGGACGTCGTCGCCGCCCTCGCCCTTAAGGGTGTCGTCACCGCCGCCGCCGTAGAGAACGTCGCCGCCGCCGCCGCCCCTCAGGCTATCATCGCCGTCGCCGCCATACAGGACGTCGTCACCGCCGCCGCCCTTAAGGGTGTCGTCACCGCCGCCGCCGTAGAGAACGTCGTCGCCGCCGCCGCCCTTCAGGCTATCATCGCCGTCGCCGCCATACAGGACGTCGTCGCCGGAGCCGCCTTTAAGGGTGTCGTCACCGGCTTCGGACCCCGTATAGGCGACATTGATAGTCGCTGCTGTGCTGGCGGTATCCCCGGCAGCGGTCTCGGTGGCCGTTGCCTGGACGTCAAGCTGGAATCCCTCAGCATATCCTTCGGGCAAGGTCATGCTCAGGTCATCAAGATCTTCGCTTTGCAGTGTCCAGACACCGTCGGTTTCCATCCCAGCCGACAGGCTCGCGCCCTCTGGCAGGCCGCTGAGCGTGATCGACAGGGATTCAGAGGTGTCCGTATCGCTCAGGGCTGCAGCAATATCAAGGGCAACCGTCGTTTCACCGGTCGCGCCGCCATCACCGTAAAGGATGTCGTCACCGCCCTTGCCATCGATGGTGTCGTTGCCGCCACCGCCATACAGAACATCGTCATCCTTGGTGCCTTTGATCTTGTCGTCATCGGGCAGGAGCTCCGTTCCGAACGAGACATCGGCAACATCAAGCGTCGGCTGGTCTGCTATCGGCGTCACATTCAGCGTCACCGTGGCGCTATCGACACCGCCGTGACCATCGGAAACCATGTAGGTGAAGGTGTCGGCACCGCTAAAGTTTTGATCCGGGACATAAGTGTACGTGCCGCTGGCGTCCACAACGACAAAGCCATGTTCAGGCGCGCCATCCGGATCAAGGGTGAACGTCAGTTCGTCCTGATCGACATCGGTGGCCGTTAACTGCCCGCTCAGGATATTGTCTTCGCCGGTTGTGCCGACCTCGTTAAAGGCGACGGGTTCCGTGTTGATTGGTTCAGGCTCTGCCTCTGGTTCAGGCTCCGGTTCCGGTTCAGGCACCGTTTCTGCAACAACCGGCTCGTCACGGCGGGTTACTGTCGGGGCTGCCCGGGCGGTGGTCGTTGATACCGTTTCGACTGCCGCTTGCGGGATAGCACCTTCGGCGGGGTTCACCTCGGTTCCGGTCTTGCCCGTGGCGTAATCTTCTGCCACCACCTTGATGGTTTCTTCGGGCGTCTCCGCCTCGGGTTCACCAGCGGTCGTTTCGAAGTCTGCAAGAGTTTCATCGGTGTCCCTCTCACTTTCTTCGGTAGCTGGCATCACCTCAGTTATGGCTTCTTCTTCCTGAATGTCTTCGGCGAAGGGCTCTTCGCCCAGTTCTTCTTCGCCGAGGGTTTCAACCGCGCTTTCTTCGACGCCGTAGGCGTTGGCGTCGCCGACGTCGGGAAGGTATCCCAGGGTAGCCCCGAATTGATTGACAATCTGTCCAGACTCAAGAATGTAAACGGCACCAGGGGCGGCGTTCAACCCGGCGACCACTGTTCCCTGATGGGCGGCGTTGAGAACCTGAACGCCGTGACCATTGCGGATAACGGCCTCGCCGACAAATCCGCCTTCTTCTTCCATCATCACCACGGTAAGGGTTTCACCGTCGGCGATATCAACGCCCAGCTGGGTGCCGCGAATGCCGATGGTGGCGACCGGGGTATCGATAACCATCGCCTCGGGGTCTGTTTTGGCGATCTCGCCGCTGATGAAGGTAAAAACACCTGCGCCAACAGAAAGGCCAATCGATCCTTCCTGGGATGCCGGATCGTAAACCATTTCATCCAGGGTGATGCGACCGTTTTCGGCCATGGAAAATGCCGTCTGATCGACCAGCACAAGGCCAACGGCGCTGTCGGAGGCCGTCATGATCTCGTCTCCCTGGAAGACCGGATGGCCGACTTCCACTTCAACGGCCAGCCCATCGGCGCGGAAGACGCTAACGCTGCCCTCCAGCGTATCGATGTGACCGATCGGTTCCGTGCCATACGCGGGTGTATGGCTTTGTGAGTTTTCAGTAACAGGTGCTGTGTTCGCCATTTTCTTTACCCCCGTGGCTGGTGGTTGATCTGGGGAAAAGGCTAAAGGAACGTCTGTTCCTCTCGCTAACCGGTATTATACACTAAAATCACTGTGATAAGGGTTTTTTCGTGAGTTTGGCTCCATTTTTTCGCAGTTAGGGAAACGCTAACCATTGATATGGCTTAATAAACGCCGGATTCGCGCATTTGGAGGGCATTGCGATGAAGAGAGAAAAACTGCAGGTCGCCAAATCGGTGGAACTGGGTCCCAGGGATGTCGCCCTGGTGTGGAGCGATGAAGGGCTGATCAACGCCTATGTTTCCGATCAGGGTTTGAGCGAGGCCCCGCCCCAGCACGTGCTTTTGGCGCTGGCCGTCATGATGTCCATGGATGACAGCGAGATTGTTGGACGTATGTGGGATACCTTTGAAAAGATGATGGACGAGGATATTCAACGCCAATCTGATGTCTGAGGGGCTGGATATTGACCTGTTGGGGGCAAGTCTTTAAATGATGGTGTCGTCTTGAAGAGTAAGCGTTAAAAAAAGTCACTTGGGGGGTGGGATCTTGAATAGCCCTGTAAAACACCTGTTTTCAGCTGAACGCAAAATGATGGAACTCCGGGGCGAGATCGTTCCTGAAACTGTCCCGACTGTTGCCGCCACGGGGACGTCCGCTGACTTTTCCCAGTTGCTGGCCGAAATCAGGGAATTGAAAGGGCTAATAAATGGCGGGGCTGCGATACCCGAAGCGGCGAGTGAATTGCCTGAAATATCGGTGCTTCGCGAGCATCTGGTAGACCTTCGCAATCATATTGATGAAACGAAAAAGGAAATCGCCTCGATCCGCCAGCCCGGCCAGGAGGATGACCGCCTGACCAGTGCCGCCATGGAACTGGATGCTATTGTCGCGGTAACAGAGCAGGCGACCAACCAGATCCTTAATTCTTCGGAAGAAATAGGCGATCTTCTCGACAAATTGAAAGAACGCTCCGATGATCTGGGTGCCCATGCCATGATTGATGAGGCGATGGGTAAAACCATTAACATTATGGAAGCCTGTAATTTTCAGGACCTCAGTGGCCAGCGCACGACAAAAGTCGTTAAAACCATCCAATATCTGGAAGAACGCATTCTCTCGATGATCGATATTTGGGGCGAGGACGGATTCAAGGGGATTGAGGTCGATAAGGAAGCCCTCGAAGGTGATGCCGCACTGCTCAATGGCCCTCAACATGAAGATGCTGCCATTGACCAATCCGATATCGATGCTTTGTTTGATTAAAATATAGCATTTACAGCCTATTAGCATAAAAAAGAGATTTTTTTCAACTTTTTATTGAAAATTGGTGCTGCAGCCCCATGTGTACTGGTGATGGGGCAGAATATTCTAGTTGTTGAAGATGATGTTGCGTTGCGCGAATACACGGCGCTGCTGTTGGTTGCGGATGGCCATACGGTTAGCCAGTTGGGCGACGCCGACAATCTTGCCAACGTGGTGCGTCGGGAAGAAGCTGATTTAATCCTGCTTGATTTTCACCTTCCCGGTATCGACGGGTTGATGGCATTGCGCCAACTTAGAAGCAAGTTGCTGACGCTCCCCGTCATTGTAATGACGTCCGATACCAATCCCCAGGTCATTTTGCAGTGTTTCCGCGCTGGTGCTGATGACTTTATCGGCAAGCCTTTTGATGAAGTCTATCTTTCCCTCATTGTCGGGCGCACCCTTGATCGGGTGTCAAACAGCCTTAAGAATTACATCTTCCGCCTGATGAAATATGCAAGGCACACGAACGACTGTGAACAGGATAAATCAAAAGAGTGTATTTGTGGGCTGCAGGAGACGATCTGGGAGGCAACCAAGGCAACCCGCAGCATCAGGGATGTTTAAAAAAAAGCGGCAACCCTGAAATCCAGGGCTGCCGCTTTTTAAAACACATTTGGCGCGAGGCTTTACTGAACGACGATACGCGGGGCTTCCGCTTCGCCTTTCTCCTGGGCTGCGACAGTTTTACGCCAGACTTCCACGGCGATGGCCCGATAAGCCCTGGCGTGTTCGCTGTCGGGCTGGGAAATGACAATCGGATTACCGTTGTCCGATGTTTCACGGATGTCGATGGCCAGGGGAATTTCACCAAGGAAATCGGTGCTCAGCAATGCGGCTTCTGCTTTGGCCCCGCCATGGCTGAAAATATCAGAACGCTCACCACAGTGCGGGCAGGCAAAGTAGCTCATGTTTTCGATAATGCCGAAGACCGGAACATCGACTTTACGAAACATGTTGAGGCCGCGTCTGGCATCGGCAAGAGCAATATCCTGCGGTGTTGAAACAATAATCGCGCCGGTTAACGGAACTTGCTGGGCCATGGTTAACTGCACATCGCCGGTGCCCGGGGGCATGTCGACGACAAGAACATCAAGATCGCCCCAGTTGATGTCGCGCATCATTTGTTGCAACGCCGTCTGGGCCATCGGGCCGCGCCAGATGACCGGGGTTTCTTCTTCAATCAAAAAGCCCATGGACATACATTTGATGCCGTGACCCTGCATGGGATCCAGGGTCTTGCCGTCACTGGAGGAAGGTTCACCCTGAACGCCCAGCATACGGGGGACCGACGGGCCGTAGATATCGGCGTCCAGAATGCCAACGCTGCGGCCGTCGGCGGCCAGCGCCAGGGCCAGATTGACCGAAGTTGTCGATTTGCCGACACCGCCCTTGCCCGAAGCAACCGCGATGATGGCTTTAACGCCAGGCATCATGATGGCGTCAGGGCCGGTTCCGGCCGGGTGGTGCTGATGCTGTTCCGGGGCTTGCGGCTGGGCATTTCCGCCCCCTTGCCCCGCTTCGGCAGTCAGTACGACAGTTGCCGACAGCACCCCATCAAGGGCGTGTACAATCTTTTCGGCTTCCTTGCGCAGGGGCTCCATCTGGGCGCCACGGGCGGGATCAACCTCAATGGCGAAAGCGACGTGGCCATCCTTGATCTGTAATCCGCTAACCATTTTCTGGCTGACAATATCATTCTCGCCATCCTTGACCGCCCCCAGGGCATCGAGAATAAGTTCTTCATTAATCGCCGACATACTTGAAATCTCCAAAATTTAAACCGATATCCATCTCGTGCCGTGTCGCTGCAACGTTGCGCCGCCGCGCTGGCTGTCCTATAAGGCAGTCAATAATTGCTTTAGAAGTAACATTAGAATTGCAAAATACAAGACTGGTATTCGGACTAATTTGAAAAGGACTATAAATTAATGGCCTGGAATCAACAAGGCGGCGGCGGACAAGGCCCATGGGGCCGTGGCCCCGGAACGCCTCCACCTGATATTGAGGAACTGCTGCGCCGTTCACAGGACAAGTTCAAGAACCTGGTTCCCGGTGGATTAGGCTCTTCGCGTGGTTTTATCCTGATTCTCCTCGGTGTTATCGCGATCTGGCTGTTTAGCGGTTTTTACCGGGTCCAGCCCGGTGAGCAGGGCGTTGAACTGCTGTTCGGTAAATTCGTCAAGGTAACGGCACCCGGACTTAATTACTGGGCACCGGCGCCGCTGGGTCAGGTTTTCAAACCCAATGTCGAACACACCAACCAGATTACCATCGGCTACCGCACCAACAGTGACGACAGGAGCACGAGTGTCCGCGATGTGCCCCAGGAAAGTTTGATGCTGACCGGTGATCAGAACATCATTGATGTGGATTTTGTTGTTCAGTGGCGTATCAAGAATGCCGCCGACTTCCTGTTTAACATTCGCAACCCCGAAGCGACGGTTAAAATTTCTGCCGAAAGCGCGATCCGTGAAGTGATCGGTCAGACGACTTTGGAAGACGCCCTGACCGTCAAGCGTGGCGAAGTCGAAGCCCAGACCAAGGAACTGTTGCAGCAAATCCTGGACAGTTACGGTACCGGTGTCTTTATCGTTGAGGTCAAGCAGCAGAAGGTCGATCCGCCCTCCGAAGTGATTGACGCCTTCAACGACGTTCAGCGCGCCAAGCAGGATCAGGAGCGCAGCGTCAACGAAGCCGACGCCTATCGCAATGGTATCGTTCCCAAGGCAAAGGGTGAAGCCGCCCGCCTGATACAGGATGCCCTGGCATACAAGGAAAAGATAACCCGCGAGGCCGAAGGTGAGGCCGAACGTTTCCTGTCGGTCTATGAAGCCTACAAAGGTGGCAAGGAAGTGACCATCGAGCGTTTGTATATCGAGCGTATGCAGGAAGTCCTGCAAAATTCAAACAAGGTCATCATCGATAATGAAGGTGGTGCGGGCGTCGTTCCCTATCTTCCATTGCCTGAATTGCAAAAGAAAAACGCGGGAGCTAACTGATGAATAAGGTATTTCTCGCCATTATCGGCGTTGTTGTCATTGCCGGCGGTATCGTCGCCTATGGCACCATGTTCACCGTCCACCAGGCCAGCCAGGCGTTGGTTCTGCAATTCGGTAATCCGATCCGGATCGAGCGTGAACCGGGCCTGAAATTCAAGCTGCCGTTCGTGCAGAACGTCGAATACTTTGACCGCCGTATCCTCGATCTGGACCCCAGCCCGCAGGAAGTTATCCTGCAGGATCAGAAACGCGTTAACGTCGACAGCTTCGCCCGTTACCGCATCGTCGATCCGCTGGAATTTCGCAAGAAAGTCTCGACCGACATTGAATTTCGCGCGGTCTTCGGTGGCCGCCTGAACTCTGCGGTGCGCGCCGAAGTCGGTAAAGTGCTGCTCGGCGACATGCTGACGGCCAAGCGCGCCGATGTCATGCACTTGATCAGTGAACAGTTGAAGGGCCAGGCTCCGGATTTCGGGGTCGAGGTGATTGATGTTCGCATTGGTCGCACTGATTTGCCCGGCACCACCTCGCAGGCGGTGTATAACCGGATGCGCTCATCCCGCGTCGCCCAGGCAGCGGAACTGCGGGCCAAGGGTGAGGAGGAAAAGACCAAAATTCAGGCTGGTGCCGACCGTGAACGCACTGTCATTCTGGCTAACGCCCAGAAGGAAGCGGAAATCGCCCGCGGTCAGGGTGAAGGTGCACGCACGGCAATCCTCAATAGTGCCTTTGGCCGTGACCCTGGGTTCTTCGGCTTCTATAGGACCATGGAGGCTTATGGTAAAGCCTTTGACAAGGACACCTCACTGGTGCTTTCGCCAAGCAGCGATTTCATGCGCTTCTTCGGTGCTGCTTCCGGTGGCAAGCAGAGATGAATATGTGCCTGACACGCTTACGGGCGGGGCAGGCACAGCTATAAGCCATGCATTGGTCTGATCTGTTCGCCGCCTTCGGTCTGGCGCTGGTCTTCGAGGGGGCGGCATATGCCCTGTTTCCCGACGCCATGCGGCGAATGATGGCGCAAGTGCTTGAACTGGGATCGGGGAATCTGCGTTTTGTCGGGATCGCGGCAGCCGTTCTGGGGGTCGGTATCGTTTGGCTGGTTAGATATTAATACCATAAAATCGTACCCAAATTGCCATAGTGTGACCATATTGTTTGTCACAATGGGTGATCTGGGAAAGGTACACAGAACATCCCTCTAGGAGAATACAACCGTGAACAGTAAACCAATGACCATACATTCAATCTCTCGCTGGCAATGGCAGATGCTTGCCATGGGCTTGCTGGCGATGATGTTCATGGCGTTCTCAATCCCGGCTTATGCCCGCTCGGCTCCCGACAGTTTTGCCGATATGGCTGAAAAGTTACTCCCCGCCGTGGTTAATATTTCCACCACCCAGGTGATTGAAGGGCGCAGCAACCCGCAAATGCCCCAATTGCCGCCGGGCTCGCCGTTTGAGGAATTCTTCAAGGATTTTCTCGAGCGTAACCAGCCGCAAGGTCCAGACCGTCGCCAACACAAGGCGACATCGCTTGGTTCCGGGTTCATTATTGATACCAAGAAGAATGGCGACGCTTACGTCATCACCAATAATCACGTCATTGCCGATGCCGACGAAATCACCGTCATTCTTCATGACAATGACCGCCTGAAGGCGGAACTCATTGGCCGTGACGCAAAAACCGATCTGGCAGTTCTGAAGATCAAATCGACCAAAAAAATGGCCTCCGTCAGTTTTGGTAACTCCGACGACGCCAGGGTCGGCGACTGGGTTGTTGCTATCGGCAATCCGTTCGGTCTTGGCGGCACGGTTACGGCCGGCATTATTTCGGCTCGCGGGCGCGATATCCAGTCCGGCCCTTATGACAACTTCATTCAGACAGATGCCTCCATCAACCGGGGTAATTCCGGCGGCCCGCTGTTCAATATGGATGGCGAGGTCATCGGCATCAATTCGGCCATCTACTCGCCTTCTGGCGGTAGTGTTGGCATCGGCTTTTCTATTCCCAGCTCCGGCGCCCAGCCGATCATCAACCAGTTGATCAATCACGGCCAAGTCAGGCGTGGCTGGCTTGGTGTCCATATTCAGGGCGTCACCGAAGAAATTGCCGAAACCCTTGGCTTGAAAAAGGCCGAAGGGGCACTGGTCGCCAGCTTGATCAAGGGTGGCCCGGCCGAAGATTCTGGCCTTAAGGCCGGTGATGTCATTCTTGAATTTGATGGCAAGCCGGTCCCGCAAATGCGCAAACTGCCGCGTATCGTCGCCGAAACCGAAGTCGACAAGCCGGTTAATGTGGTTGTCTGGCGTGACGGCAAGAAAAAGACCGTCAAGGTAACCATCGGCAGGCTCGATGAAACAGAAATGGCGGCGGCAGGACCCGACGGCGGCCAAGACAATGACAATGCCGCCGGAGGCGACAAGATGGTCGACCCGCTGGGCCTGACCCTGGCTGAACTGACACCGGCCTTGCGCGAAAAGTTCAAACTGGACGAAAAAGCGCGCGGTGTCATTGTCACCGAAGTTGCCGACGACGGGGTCGCCTTCGAAAAAGGTATCCGTCCCGGCGACCTGATTGTCGAAGTCAGCCAGCAGGAGGTGACCTCGCCTGATCAGGTCATTGGCAAAATTGATGAAGCCCGCAAGGAAGGCAACAAGCGTATCCTGCTGCTCATTGAAGGCCAGTCGGGTCTGCGTTTTGTCGCCTTGAGTATCGAGAAGGAATAGCCAAAAGAGGCTTGTAAAGTCTCACTGAAACGGTCCTGCACTTGTGTAGGGCCGTTTTTGCGATTAGGTATGCAAAATGACAACGCCAACCAAACCACATCGCGCTGAACTGCTGATGCCTGCAGGTTCCTTGTCGAAGCTGAAGACGGCGATCCTTTATGGTGCCGACGCGGTCTATGCCGGAACCCCCGACCTTTCCTTACGCACCCAGTCCTCGTTCACCCTGGAGGAATTATCCGAAGGGGTGCGCTTCGCCCACGCCCGCGGCAAACGCATCTACCTGACCCTCAACCTGTTTACCCATAACCGGGACATCGAAAAATTACCGCAGTTTGTCGAGACCGTGCGTAAAGTCGGGCCTGACGGGCTGATCGTGTCGGATCCCGGCGTCTTTCATTATTTGAAGGAAAACGCCCCCGAACTGGAACTGCATGTTTCAACCCAGGCCAACGCCTGTTCATGGCTGACCGTCAAAAGCTGGCAGGCCCAGGGTGCGTCGCTGTGTGTGATGGCCCGCGAAGTGAGCTTCGCCGAGCTCGTCGAAATTCGCGAGAAATGCCCGGACATCAAGCTCGAGGCCTTTGTCCACGGGGCCATGTGCATGACCTATTCCGGGCGCTGCCTGCTCTCCAATTTTCTCGCCGAACGGGGTGCCAATCAGGGCAACTGCGCGCAAAGCTGTCGCTGGAACTATAAGGTTCTGGCCCGCACCAAGGACGGGCTCGATGTTGAAATCACACCCGACAACAAAGATGATTATGACTTCTTTCTGGAAGAGCAATATCGGCCTGGCGAATTGATGAAAATCGAAGAGGACGAGCGCGGTTCCTACATCATGAACGCCAAGGACCTGTGCCTGATGCCAAAGCTCGATGACTATCTGGCCCTCGGCATCGATAGCCTTAAAATCGAAGGCCGCAACAAAAGCGAATACTACGCCGCGATGACCGCCCGGGCCTACCGGCACGCCATCGACGCCTGGTACGACGACCCCAAAAACTGGAAACCCGACGTTTATTTGCGCGAGCTCTACACCCTGCAAAGCCGTGGTTACAGCTTGGGTTTTCATGAAGGACGCCTGACCAACCTTGCCCATAACTACGACCGCACGGACACGGTCGGCGGCTGGCTCTACGCCGGGGCGATCACCCAGTGGGACGGCGATGATATGATTTTCCTGATCCGCAATCCGTTGCGCGCCGGTTGTGTGCTCGAATTCCTCAGCCCCGGCCGCATGGAACCGGTGCGCCTGCGCCTGTATGCGTTTGAAAACGCCAAAACCGGTGAGGTCACTGAAAAGGTCGCGCCGGGGCAGGGGCGCTCCATCAGAATTTCAGCCTCTGTCTTCCATAACGAAGAAGGGGAAGATTTAAAAACCCTGCTTCCGGTGATGAGCGTGGCGCGCATGGAAACCGAACTGTCCGAAGACCGGCAAACGCTGCTTGAAGGCAACCTTGTCAGCCTCGACATGGAAAGCGGTCTGCGTAGCAGCAGCGAGGATCGCCCGACCGTCAAGGGCCGCGCCCACGTCGGCAAGGCCCCGACTCTCGGCCTCGATAGTTGCTGCGGGTTGGGGTGCAACGGCTGCCTGATGTTCTGGAACGATCCCAAATACGAAAAAGCCCGCGAGACCCTGAAAACCCGCAAAATTGGCGAGATGCTCTGAGCTCTTTTAAGAGGTGGTAATTAGCGGCTATGATCGGGTCTCATTCAGGGAGAATTTCCATTGGACTCATGGCCTGAACGACTGCTGGAACGAACTGCCGAGGTCCGTGGGTCCGAGGTCCGGGCCCTGTTGTTGGCCTTCGCCTATTTCTTTTGTCTGCTCACTGCCTATTACCTGTTAAGGCCGGTGCGTGATGAGATGGGGATCGCAGGCGGGGTTCGCCAGTTGCAGTGGCTGTTTACCGGCACCTTCGCCGTCATGCTGCTGGCTGTGCCGTTGTTCGGCATGCTGGTCGCGAAGTTTCCACGGCGGCGGTTCCTGCCAGCCGTCTATTGGTTTTTCATCGCCAATCTGTTGATTTTCTATGGCCTGTTCGGCGAACCGGGTATCCGGGTTTACGTGGGCCGCGCTTTCTTTATCTGGGTCAGCGTCTTTAACCTGTTTGTTATTTCCGTGTTCTGGAGCTTTATGGCCGATCTGTTCAGCAACGAGCAGGGCAAGCGCCTGTTCGGCTTTATCGCCGCCGGGGGTTCCCTGGGCGCGATCACCGGTCCCACCATCGCCGCCGAAATTGCGGTCCCGTTCGGTCCCGACAATCTGTTGTTGATCTCGTGCGGATTCCTGATGCTGGCGGTGGCTTGCATTCACGCCCTTCTGAAAACGGCGCCGCAGGACACGCCGGAGCAGCAAACCCCCATTGGCGGCGGCATTCTGGCGGGCGCGTCGGAGGTCTTCAAATCGTCGTATCTGCTCGGCATCTGTCTGTATCTGTTTCTCTATACCGCCAGTTCGACGTTTTTGTATTTTCTGCAAGCCGATATCGTGTCGGCGGCCTCAAGCGATCCGTCGGAACGGGTGCGCATCTTCGCCCGTATTGATCAGGCGGTCGGCCTTGCGACGATCCTCATCCAGTGCTTCATCACCGGCCGTTTCATGCGCCGGTTCGGGGTCGGGCTGGCAGCGGCCCTGCTGCCGGTTGTCACCATCGCCGGTTTTGCGGCGTTGGCGGTGGCCCCCGGGGTATTGATGGTGACCGGGTTTCAAACCCTGCGACGGGCCGTCAATTTTGGCATTTCCCGACCGGCGCGCGAGGTCCTGTTTACGGTTATTTCGCGTGAACAAAAGTACAAATCGAAGAATTTTATTGATACTGTTATTTACCGGGGCGGTGACGCCATCAGTGGCTGGGCGATCCGGCTTATGGGTCTCGAGGGCGGTTTGATCGCCCTGGTCGCGGCACCCGCCGCCCTGTTGTGGATCGCTGTCGCCCTGGCGCTGGGTAAAAATCAGGACCGGATGGCCAGCCAGCCTTCCGCTGCTGAATAAAAGGAGAACTTCGATGAAACTTACCCGTAAGGAATTTTTGAAACTTTCCGTAAACGCAGGTGCCGCCTTAGCCATGGGGTCCACGGGACCCATGAGGTTGGCGACCGCCGCCCAGCCCCAACCCCAACCTATGGCGCGGCGGGCCATTGCCAAAAGTGGCGAGATGTTGCCCGTTATTGGTCTTGGCACATCCCGGGTCTTTGATGTGGCGGGCGACGCCGAACAGATGGCCCAACGCCGTGAGGTTCTGGAAACGCTTTTTAACGGCGGTGGCAGTGTTATCGACTCAGCACCCAGCTATGGCAATTCTGAAACCATCGCCGGTCGCCTGCTCGATCAAATGGGTGCCCGCGACAAAGCTTTTATCGCCACCAAGATCAGCACGTATGGCGGTAAGGACGACGGTCTGGGTCAGATGAAGGGCTCGATGGGACGTTGGCATACCGGGAAAATTGACCTGATGCAGGTCCACAATCTGAAGGGTACGGACATCCATCTGGAAAGCATACGCGACTGGCGGGACGCCGGCCGCATTCGCTATGTCGGCATCACGCATTATCGCGATGACGCCCATGAAGACCTTGAAATGGTGATGCAGTCGGAAATTCTCGATTTCGTCCAGCTCAATTACTCGGTCCTCAACCGCAATGCCGAAAATATCCTGCTGCCGCTGGCCGCCGAAAAAGGGGTAGCGGTACTGGTCAATGTGCCTTTCGGGCGGGGCGGGTTGTTCAGGCTGGTTCGGGGAAGAAAAATTCCCGACTGGGCTGCGGAATTCGGGGCTTCGAGCTGGGGGCAAGTTTTTCTGAAATACATTTTAGGAAACCCGGCGGTGACCTGCATCATCCCCGGCACAAGCAAGGCAAAACACATGACCGATAACATCGGTGCCGGTCTGGGGCCGGTGCCGGACGCCAGACAACGCCGGAAAATAGTCGAATTAATGGAAAGTCTTTAAACGGGGTTTTTGCCTGGGTAAGCCTGCCCCTTGCACCTGCCCGCCCTAATTGATTAGGCTACGGAAACCAAAACTCAGGGGAGGCCATCATGGGCGACTACAAATACACCTTATCCGAAGACCGTATTCCAAAGCATTGGTACAACATCGCGGCTGATTTGCCCGAGCCACTGGCCCCGGTCCTGCATCCGGGCACCGGCCAACCGATCGGCCCTGACGACCTGGCGCCGTTGTTCCCCATGGCCTGCATCATGCAGGAAGTGACGCAGGAACGGGAGATCGAAATCCCCGAACCGGTGCGCGAAGTCTACCGTTTGTGGCGTCCGGCGCCGCTCTATCGGGCGCGCAGGCTTGAGCAGGTTCTGGATACCCCGGCCAGGATTTACTACAAGTACGAAGGCGTCAGCCCGTCGGGCAGTCACAAACCCAACACCGCCGTCGCCCAGGCCTTCTACAACAAGGAAGAAGGCGTCAAGAAGCTGTCGACGGAAACCGGCGCCGGTCAGTGGGGATCATCGCTGGCCTTCGCCGGCAACCTGTTCGGCCTTGAAGTCAACGTCTTCATGGTCAAGGTCAGCTTTGAGCAGAAGCCTTACCGCCGCGCCTTGATGGAAACCTACGGGGCGCGCTGTGTCGCCAGCCCCAGCATGGAAACCGAATCCGGCAAGGCGATCCTTGCCGAACACCCGGATTCCACAGGCTCACTGGGCATCGCCATTTCCGAAGCCGTCGAAGTGGCGGCCAAGAATGACGACACCAAGTATTCACTGGGCAGTGTTCTTAACCATGTGCTTCTGCATCAGACCATCATCGGTCAGGAAGCCATGGAGCAGATGGAAATGGCCGGTGATGATCCGGATATCGTCATCGGTTGCGCCGGTGGCGGCTCCAACTTCGCCGGGCTTGCTTTCCCGTTTCTGGGTCAGCAAATGCGCGGCGGCAAGAAACGCCAGGTGATCGCCGTCGAACCTGCCGCCTGTCCGACCCTGACCCGTGGCACCTTCGCCTACGATTTCGGCGATACCGCCCACTTAACGCCGCTGGTCAAGATGCACACGCTGGGCTCGACCTTTATTCCGTCGGGCATTCACGCCGGTGGCTTGCGCTACCACGGGATGTCGCCGCTGGTCAGCCATCTGGTCGCCTTGGGGCTTGTTGAAGCGGTCGCTTATCACCAGACCGGCTGTTTTGACGCAGGGGTCCAGTTCGCCCGCGCCGAAGGCATCGTACCCGCGCCGGAATCGACCCACGCGGTGAAGGCCGCCGTCGATCAGGCCTTGAAGTGCAAGGCGGAGGGGACGTCGAAGACGATCCTGTTCAACCTGTCCGGTCACGGTCACTTCGACATGCAGGCTTACACCGACTACTTCGCAGGCAAGCTGAAAGACGAAGACTACGACCACGCCGCCCTCGACGCGGCGATGGCGGACCTGCCCCAGGTGGCGGCCGAATAAATCTTTCATCAAGACTTCAAAAAGCGGGTCCTGCGGGGCCCGCTTTTTTTATGGCCGGCGCGGGCGGCAATTAATTTCTTGACAATTAAAGTAAATACTCTAAATTAGAGTAGTAACTTAAATCAAGGGAACACCCCCAACCATGAAACGTGTCTCGACAAGGCAAGCCATTCTGACGACGGCGACGGACCTGTTCAACGACCAGGGCACGGCGGCGGTGTCGACCAACCATATCGCCGAAGCGATGGGGATCAGTCCGGGCAATCTTTACTACCACTTCGCCAACAAGGAAGAGATCATCCGCCACATCCATCAGCAAATGGTTGCCGATATGGATACGGTCTGGCAGGCAGGCGATGATAGTTTGCCGGCTTTGGAAAAGTTCCTCGCGGCCCTGGCTGCCCTGCAAGGGATGCTCGTCAGGTATCAGTTTTTCCAGAAGGAATTATCGGTCCTTCTTGTCAATGACCCTGAGCTGGCGAAGGCTTGCAAAAAGGTTCGCAAGGCCCGCTTGAAAGAGATTGAGGCCTTCTTCGAATACCTGATTGAAAGTGGCGTCATGCGCCGCCCGCAAGACAAGAAAACCTTGCCCCGGTTAATTCGTATCGGCTGGTTGATCGGTGATTACTGGCTTGATTTCCTGAGCATCGAAGGGGAACCGCTTAATGACAAAAACATCGGCGCGGGTATTGATTTGATCCGCGAAATCATCCGCCCCTATCTGATTAAAGGATAACACCATGCACAGACGAGATTTCATCAAAGTGATGGCGGCGGGTTCGAGCGTGGCGTTGCTGCCCAGCATCCTCAGCGGTTGTGGCGAAACCGGTGAAACCGGGCTTGAGGCCTGGAATGGCCCCATGCCCGGGGAAACGGATATTCGCCGGATTGTTTTGTCCTACGCCATCCTGGCCCCTAACCCGCACAACAAGCAGCCGTGGATCGTCGATCTGACAGGCCCTGACAGTTTTGATCTGTATGTGGATCAGTCGCGTTTGCTGCCTGAAACAGACCCGCCGTTTCGTCAGGTTCATATCGGTCAGGGCACCTTCCTTGAGAACGCCGCACTGGCGGCGGCGCGCCGGGGCTATCGCATGGATGTCGAATATTTCCCGCACGGCATGTACGCCAATGCGCAAATCGCCGACAAGCCGGTCGCCTCGCTCACACTGGTAAAGGACGGCAGTGCCCGTGTTGATCCCTTGTTCGCGCAGATCACCAAAAGGCAATCGAACAAACGGGTTTATGAGGACACCCCTGTGAGTGCGGCCCAGCTTTCCGAACTGGCTGGTTCCATCAATCATCCGGGTCTTGGCCTGACCAATAAGGCGGGCAAACGTCGCACGTTGGCCGACACCGCCCGTCGGGCTATGCAGATCGAAACCGCCGACAAGGCCCGCGACGCTGAAACCATCGCCATGTTCCGCTTTAACGATGAAGAACGCGCCCGCTTCCGCGACGGGTTTGGGGTCGCCCAGTCGGGTATGACGGGTTTGATGAAATTCGCCGCCGAAACGTTCTTCCTGGACCGGCAAGAAACCGAGGCCGACAGTTCGGAATTCGGTGCCCAGGCGGTTCAGATGACGACCGAGCAGGCCAATTCAGCAGCCGCTTTTGGCTGGATCACGACCAAAACCAATAACCGTCTCGATCAGGTGCTGACAGGCCGCGCCTACGAGCGGCTCAACCTGAAGGCGACGCAGCTGGGTTTGGCCATGCATCCCATGAGCCAGGTTCTGCAAGAATACCCGGATATGAGCGCCTTGCAGCGTCAGTTTCTTGGGCTCTTGGGTGTTCCCGACGGTCACACGGTACAAATGTTGTTCCGCCTCGGGATCGCCGACCCGGTCAGCCATTCGGCGCGTCGAGGTTTATCCGATATAATGCGAGACTAAAGGAGGATTGAAAAATGAAGATCAGGGAATTTATCGATAAGGCAGAGTTGCCGGAATGGGGATGGTGGATTTTGCTGGTGCTGGTGGCGATATAGCTACCCGAATGCCAGAGGATCACGTCTTGCAACAACGGGTCATCATTATCGCCGGGCCGACGGCCAGTGGAAAATCTGCCCTGGCCATCGATCTGGCGCGGGAATTTTCCGGGCTCATCATCAACGCGGACTCCATGCAGGTCTACCGCGAGCTTGATGTGCTGAGCGCCCGCCCGCCGGAGCGCGATCTGGAAAAGGCGCCACACCGCCTGTACGGGGTGCTGGCGGCTGCTGATCCGTGTTCGGTTGGTCGCTGGCTGGATATGGCGGTTGATGAAATCAGGGCCGCCTGGGCAGGTGGAAAAGTGCCGCTGGTCGTCGGTGGCACCGGCCTCTACCTGAAGGCGCTGATGGAAGGGCTGGCCCCGATCCCGGGCGTCGATGCGTCTTATCGGGCCGAGGCGACGGACCTTCACAAGGAACTTGGGCCTGAGGCTTTTCATGGCGCACTGGCCAGTCTTGACCCGGAGGCGGCGGCTCGAATCCCCGCCGGTGATAGCCAACGCCTGATCCGCGCCTATGAAGTGGCGCTGGCGACAGGCAGGCCGTTAAGCGACTGGCAAAAGGACCATCCCGCCCAGCCACCGCTTGACGCCGCTTTTGCCGTTATTGTCTTAAGCCCGGACCGGGAAATCCTGTACGAAGGCGTTAATCAGCGTTTCGCCTGGATGATGGACAATGGCGCGCTGCAGGAGGTCCGCGCCCTTGACGACCTGGGACTTGATCCGGCCCTGCCAGCGATGAAGGCGGTCGGGGTGCCGGAACTGCGGCGCTATCTGGCCGGTGAAACGGACCTGGAAACCGCAACCGATGACGCCAAGCGGGCTACCCGCCAGTTCGCCAAACGCCAGATGACCTGGCTACGCAACCAGATTTCTGCCGATTTACCTGTTTTTGAGCAATATTCGGAAAGTTTACGGCCTGAAATCTTTTCATTTATTCGTCAATTTATGTTGACCCCGCCGTCATGAAAGACTAGTTTGCGCGTTCTGTTTAGCGGGATTGCTGGGAATCAGGCGCAATTTCTTGCACAGAGCGTATCAAAGGCCGCCTTTGGCGGCCCAAACTTTGTTTAAGTGACTTTAAGGTAAAGGCCAATACGATGTCGAAAAACCAGATGAGCGGCGCACAAATACTCCTGAAGGCATTGGCTGATCAGGGCGTTGACGTTGTCTTTGGCTATCCGGGCGGCGCTGTGCTGCCGATTTACGACGAATTCTTCAAGCAGAACAAAATCCGCCACATTCTTGTCCGACAGGAAGGCGGCGCGGTTCATGCGGCTGAAGGCTATGCCAGGTCGACGGGCAAGGTCGGCGTCGTGCTGGTGACCTCCGGTCCCGGTGCGACCAACGCGGTGACCGGCCTGCTCGATGCGATGATGGACAGCGTGCCGCTGGTTTGCATCTGCGGCCAGGTGCCAACCCATCTGATCGGTAACGACGCTTTTCAGGAAGCCGACACCACCGGCATTACCCGGCCCTGTACCAAGCACAACTATCTGGTCAAGAATGTCGATAATCTGGCGCGCCGTATTCACGAGGCCTTTTATGTTGCCAAAAGCGGGCGTCCCGGCCCGGTGGTCATCGATTTCCCCAAGGACGTGATGATGGGCCATGCCGATTATGTGCCGCCGGCCAAGGTCGTTCACAAAAGCTACAAGCCGCAGATCAAGGGTGATCTTGCGAAGATCGAACAGGCCGTTAAAATCATGGCTGGCGCCAAAAAGCCGCTGATCTATGCCGGTGGCGGGGTCATTAATTCCGGCCCCGGCGCCTCACAGCTTTTGACCCAGCTTGTCCAGGCGACGGATTTTCCCTGCACCCTGACGCTGATGGGGCTTGGCGCGCTTGCCGCCTCTGACAAGCATTTCCTGGGTATGCTGGGTATGCACGGAACCTACGAGGCCAACATGGCCATGCATGACTGCGACGTGATGGTCTGTGTCGGTGCGCGCTTTGATGACCGGGTGACCGGCAGGCTCGATGCGTTCTCGCCGGATTCCGTGAAAATCCATATTGATATCGACCCGTCCTCGATCAACAAGAACGTCCATGTCGATCTGGGCATCGTCGGTGATGTCGGCCATGTGCTTGAGGACATGATCAAGCTCTGGAAGTCGGGACAGAAGCGGGCCGATGAAAAAGCCATGAAGTCCTGGTGGAAGACGATCAACAAGTGGCGGGAGCGTAAAAGCCTCGACTACGACCGGGCGGCCAAGAACATCAAGCCGCAGTACGCGATCGAGCGCCTGTACGAGCTGACAAAAAAACAAAACGAGGTCTACATCACAACCGAGGTCGGCCAGCACCAGATGTGGGCGGCCCAGCATTTCCATTTTGAGCGCCCCAACCGCTGGATGACATCGGGCGGATTGGGCACCATGGGCTACGGCCTTCCCGCCGCCATGGGCGTGCAATTGGCGCACCCGAAGGCGCTGGTCATCGATATTGCCGGGGAGGCCTCGATCCTGATGAACATTCAGGAAATGTCGACCCTGGTGCAGTATAACCTGCCGGTGAAGGTGTTTATCCTGAACAACGAATACATGGGTATGGTCCGCCAGTGGCAGGAACTGCTGCACGGTGGCCGCTACGCCGAAAGCCACATGCAGGCCTTGCCTGATTTCGTTAAACTGGCCGAAGCCTTCGGCGGCGTTGGCCTTAGGGCCGAGAAAAAAGAACAACTGGACGACGTGATCGGCGAGATGATCGAATGCGACCGTCCGGTGATCGCTGACATCTGCGTCGACAAGCTGGAAAGCTGCTACCCGATGATCCCCTCCGGTGCGGCCCACAACGAGATGATTTTCGGCCCCGAAGACGAAACCGACGATCCTGTTACCGAAGACGGCATGGTGCTGGTTTAGAAATGTTTGGATTTAACCCGAAAACGGGGACTTAGAAGACAGTGACACCGATTAGCGAATTACAAAATACCCATACCATGTCCGTGCTCGTCGATAACGAGCCGGGTGTGCTTGCCCGCGTCATCGGCCTGTTTTCGGGCCGTGGTTACAACATTGAAAGCCTGACGGTCGCCGAAATTGATGTTGAGGAAAACCTGTCGCGGATCACCATCGTCACCTCGGGCACGCCGATGGTGATCGAGCAGATCAAGGCCCAGCTGGAACGGCTGGTGCCGATCCATGGTGTCAATGATCTGACCATCGAAGGCCCGCATGTTGAACGCGAACTGGCGCTGGTCAAGGTTCTTGGGGTCGGTGAGAAACGGGTCGAGGCGCTTCGCATCGCCGATATTTTCCGGGCTCGCGCCGTTGACAGCACCAATGACTCGTTCATTTTCGAGATTGTCGGTGACACCGGCAAGCTCAACGCCTTTATCGAACTGATGGTGCCGCTCGGCCTCATTGATGTTTCCAGAACCGGCGTCGCCGCCATTGCCCGCGGCACGGTGGTCATGGATCACGACTGAATATAAAATTCTTAGAATCAAACTCTTAAATCAAGGAAGACCACCATGCGTGTTTATTATGATCGTGACGCCGACGTAAACCTGATCAAATCCAAAAAAGTCGCCATTGTCGGCTACGGAAGTCAGGGCCATGCCCATGCGCTGAACCTGCGCGACAGC